>BNJS01000380.1_pt1 | contig 188374 bp, 254 predicted proteins | sample 8540461 | NCBI WGS metagenome assembly BNJS01 (sample SAMD00202454, study PRJDB9452) | human saliva metagenome | isolation source: human saliva | place: Japan
TAGAATTACGAAAAAGAGCACACAATGAACACAAATATTCTCGCCATGGAAACTATCGCCCTCGACGACAGCGAACGCGCCCTCGTCATCATCGACCAAACAAAGCTCCCGAACTGTGCCGAGTACCTCCATCTCAAAAACACAGGATGAAATCTGGACGGCCATCCGTGAGCTGCAGGTGCGCGGTGCACCTGCCATCGGCGACGCCGCTGCGATCGGCATCTACCTCGCCGCACTTGAGATGAACACCGACGACTACAGCGAATTCACGCGCCGCTTTCATGCGGCGGCCGACTACCTGAACTCCTCTCGCCCCACTGCCGTCAATCTCTCATGGGCGCTGGAACCGCATGGAGCACATCGTCAAGGCCAACGCGGGGAAATCCATCCAAGAGATCCGCAGCCTCCTGCGCGATGAAGCTCTCCGCATCAAACAGGAGGATATCGACATCTGCACAAAAATAGCGAGCACGCGCTCACCCTCGTAAAGCCCGGCGACGGACTCCTTACCCACTGCAACGCAGGCCAGCTCGCCACCGCCAAATACGGCACGGCCACCGCCGTCATGTACCTTAGCCACGAAAAAGGCTACAACTTCCGCATCTTTGCCGACGAGACACGCCCCCTACTCCAGGGCGCACGCCTCACCGCGTATGAACTCAGTGCTGCCGGCATGGACGTCACCCTCATCTGTGACAACATGGCAGCCACTGTCATGAAAAACGGCTGGATCGACGCCGTCTTCGTTGGCTGTGACCGCGTTGCCGCCAATGGAGACGCAGCGAACAAAATCGGCACCTCCGGTGTCGCCATCCTCGCCAAACACTACGGCATCCCCTTCTACGTCTGCGCCCCCAGTTCCACCATCGACCTCGCCACCTCTACCGGGAGCGACATCCAGATCGAACAACGCCCCCCGAGGAAGTCACCGACATGTGGTACAAAGAGCGCATGGCACCAGCGGGAATAAACGTCTATAACCCCGCCTTCGATGTGACAGACCACGAACTCATCACGGCGATCATTACGGAGGATGGTGTTATCACAGACTTCGCGCATGGTTTCACACGTAAACCATAGTTTTCCCAATAGCAAAGCCCGTCAGCAAACGAAACTGACGGGCTTTATTCTGGGCAGACACTTTCATATTTCTGTCTACGTGTTTTTTCCCTCTGTGCTCTCCAGCCAATCGGTCATCAACTGATCGAATGCCTCCAATAGCACTACATACTGCCCCTTCACTTCACGATAAATCTCACGCGCTGCATTTTTCATCGTAGGTATGCGAAGACAGGTTTCGTTTCTCCATCATCTCCAGCCACTCCTGTGCATTCGGTATCAGCCCCTGTTTCCAACTCTCACGAATACAGCTTCGCGGACTGTTCACCTCGATTCCGTCATATTGCAACACAGCCTTCATCAGTTTCACGCAAACTCAAAACAAAATTCAAAACCGCTGAATCGTTGCATCCAAATACATATCATCCATATCGGCATCTTTTCTCAGTGCGGCTTGCAGTCGTATGAAGACATGATGATAATCTTCTTTTTCAGACGAATTTGCTCTATTGTCACAAGAATTCTTCCTCCTTCAACGCAAAGCAGGAGTTTCCCCTCACGGTCAATCGCATCCCGTAATCTTTGATTGTGCTGCCCACCATAAAGAACAACATCGAACGTATAGGGAAGGCAGCTCGCCTCAAATCCAGCCAAAAGCGCAGCCCTAAGATCAAAAATCACTTACAATCGCCAAATCGACATCAGAAGTCTTGTGATAATCCCCTCGTGCACGCAGAACCAAACAGAATGACCTTACGAATATGGTCGCGATACATCTCTAAAATGCGATAAATCTGCTTCCAGTGTTCGCTCGTCAAACCATGCACAGCTCATTCACTCTCCCCCGTACTTTGTTGTATATATTCTCTCTACGAAATAGAATCCCTTCAAAAAAACAATCAAAAAGCAGTATCATATCCCGCATCGCGCGTGAATACGATACTGCCTTTTTCATTCCTACAGATTCTCTTTATACCACTGGATCGCCTCAGTAATGCCCCGTGAGAAATCATACTCCGGTGCATAGCCGAGGTTCTTTTTATCTTCGAGATATCCGCACCGCTGTGCCTGATGTCACCCTTACGCTCAGGGCCAAAGACGGGTTTCAGATCCTTGCCAAAGAGTTTGCTGAGCACCGCATACATCTCATTGAGACTTGAACGCTTGCCAGCAGCAACATTGTACGCCTCCCCAGCTACCTCATGCGGTGCAGCACACGCGAGGAGATTTGCCCTGCCGACATCCTCCACATAGACGAAGTCGCGCGACTGCTCACCATCGCCGTTGATCGTCGGCGGCTCATCACGCAGGAGGCACTCGATGAACTTCGGAATCACCGCAGCGTATGCGCCATTCGGATCCTGCCGCCGCCCATAGACGTTGAAGTACCGCATCCCATAGCAGTCGAGGCCCATAATTCAGCGTATACTGATACGCATACTCCTCATCAACGAATTTCGTCACTGCATACGTCGAGAGCCGCCGTCCGACGATCTCCTCCCGCTTCGGCATCGTCTCATCGTCGCCGTAGACGGCCGCGCTCGAAGCATAGGTCATCTTCTTCACGCCATGCTTTGCCGCCGCCTCCATCACGTTCACCGTGCCGATGATATTCGTCATCGTATAGCTGACCGGCTGCTCGATGCTCTCCGGGACGCTCACCTCTGCCGCCTGATGCAGCACATAGTCAACGCCCTCGCACGCGCGATCGCACGTTGCGGCATCACGGATATCCCCCTTGATAAATTCAAACTTCGGGTTGTCGCGGAGTCCTGCGATATTCTTCTCGTAGCCCGTCAGCAGATTGTCCAGCACGCGCACCCTGTGCCCCATCGACAAAATCGCCTCTGCAAGATTCGAGCCGATGAACCCGGCACCGCCAGTGACGAGGAATAAACTGTTCTCTGGAAAATTGATTGTACGGTAATTCATGATATCCCCCTGCCATTCTCTAAAAAAATAGCACTTACTTCAAGGTAAGATCTTTTCGTCAGATCTACGGTGTGCTTACGGCTCGATTATACCACAGCAGGACCCAGCCAAACAACTGCGACGCAATCGAACAGCGATAGCCCAAAATCAACTATCTATCGACTCTTCATATTTTTCCCTGCTTAATGACGACGACAGGAATACCATCCTCTTTTCCACACAACCTCTTCCATTGAATAATCGTCTGGTTTTGTACTCTATGTGAGCCTGTTCTATATACAATACGATAAAATCTCGTGTATCCTGTAAGATCTGATACAAAAAGATGATCTGTATCCAGCACCTGCCTTTTTGCTTTGCAAAGATCCCGTCCCTTAAGTTCAATAAAATATGCCCGCTTCTTGCTATCATTAAAAAAATCAAATAGTCGCAACAAGAATTATTATTCCCCAAAATCTGGGGATCATCTATATGATACTGCGCTACCTCATCACCAGTTGTATTCAAAGCAACATGTTTAACTTGTCCTCTGTCTTGAGAGACAATTTTTGATTGTTGCTTACTACACTGGCTGGTGTATTTTTCTCGCATCCTCTTCCTCCAAGGTGTTCAAATCCCATTCTACTTCAAGCAAATTTTCCATTACCTCATTGATGTCAACAGAAGCCTCGTCGATTATCTCGTTGCAAAACCAAGCCGTCTTCCATCGCATTATTCAGGTTGCCACCGGATAGAAAGCTGGCACAAGTAGTGGAAGGATCCAGATAGGCGAGAGGGCTTAGGATGCCATACAATCTCTCCTTTAAAACGGAATCAACACGCTCTTTAAGATCACCTGCATACAGCATATTATTAAATTGACCCAAAATATAGGGGCTGTGCGTTGTAACAAGAACGGCGTTTTCCCCCCTGCAAATACACCAAGTGCTTCTGCCATATGTTTTTGAGAAGTTGGATATAAATGTGCTTCCGGCTCCTCCATAATCAAAAATCTTTTTATTACGTAAAATATAGAAATACAACAAATTAAAAATCCAAACGGCTTCTTGTTGTCCAGAAGATGAAAAATTAATTTTTACATATTTCTCCGTGGATAAGACGATTCGTTCTTCTCCTCCCACATAAGCATAATAGCCATGCAGGACCTCGTTCATCAGGTGCTCCAAATGCTCCAACGCCTTGCGATTAATCTTCACTTGACTAGTATAAAGTGCATCTTTCAACAGATTCTGCAGACCGCTGCCAATTTGAGCTCTGAGGGGAAATATCCTTCAGAACGTAGGCCTCCGTACAAAAATCAAATGTTCTGTTATCCTCTTCAGAGAAAATGTTTAGCTAATTGATCTGTAAGCAGAGTAACCATACTACGCCCAGCAGGGACATAAACCGTCTCATAGCCATCTGAAAAAGAGCATTCACATCCTCTCGAAGTTTGGTCAGGGAACTCTCATCCCACTCGATGTCCCTCATAATTCTGATATTTAGAAATCAAGTCAAGCACATCCCGATCAAATTGAAAATTGACATAATTCAAAGATGGATTATGCCTGTCCGGTTCCAAGAACACCTCTATTGTTGTCCAGCGAGAATATTCATAGCGAAGTTTCATGTCTCGGCGCATCGGCCACGACAGAGCCGAACATCCTCAAAAAAACTTGTTTCGAAGTCTTTTTAGATCGTTCTCAAGCCCCGTGTGATATGTATTTCCGTTATTCTTTGTTCGTATCTGCTGGATTACATCTTCTGCAACTGTGCGAAAAAGAATATAACCTTTGCGATTGTGCTCTTTCCAGATGCCTGTGCACCTGTCAGAATCATAAAACGCTTTTCTTCAATCTTACAACGACGAATCGGTCCAAAATTTTTTTGTATGACAAGTTTCGCCATAGAGCTCCCCTCCACTTTCGTAAAATATGGCTCTCCCCCACATATTCGTTAATCCATACATAGCAGCTCAATACAATCTACTCCTATGCTTTTGATTCACGACATAAGGCCTTTATTGTCTCCCCGAGCACATCTCAACTTTTTCTTTCTTTGTTGCCTCTCAAAATAATACGATATCGGTTGCAGCACCAAATTAATGATGATAGAGTAACTCAATAAAACAAAAGCAATGATTACGCAGTCTCGATATGAAAAATCCAAATTCATAAAGAACGCGTATCCTAATACAGCGGAAAACATGATGGCCGTTACAGGTCCTGCGTCTTTTAGAAATGTACTCAACAATACTGCATCAGATTTCCAAGGTTCTCTGTAATGCTTCGCATATTTTTTAAAGTTGACCTCAAAGCGCATTTTCTGATGTTCTGTATGCGTGTCACTAGACATATATTCGCAATATGTATGAGTTAGCACTGTATAAATATCATCAATGTACTTCGCATTGACTTCATGTTTTTTTGCTAATGCATCTTTTAGACTTTTTACTCTCACCGGAGAAAGAACCACGCCCCGTACGATATAATATGCAATTATGCGCCCATACTCATCGTCCACTTTTTTCTAGTGGCAGAAGAATATTTTCTCCCGTTAATTCCCATCGTTACAATCGACAGAACAATCGATCCTATTTTTAGTCCATGGCTCCAGAATGATCGCACTAACATCCATACAATCATCTCCTTCCCCAATACAAGGCTATGGGGGCAAAAAGTACCCTCTTCTTTCATGTACCTCCACGATGTCGACAGAGTGTATTTGTTTTTTAACAGATATCCCGTATATATTCCACCATGATATAAATACTATCCTCACTTTATCTGTTTTCATCTAACCATTGGAATTTTTATTTGCAGGCTTAATTGAGCTTCTCCTTTTCCTCTGATTTCTCCGCCTTGCACTTCTTCATATACAACAATAAATCTTTATATTTATCAAGTAAGGTTTTTATATGCACCTATTACGACGCTATAGCTATGTTTTTTTGCCTGTTGATTTCTTTTTCGTATAGCTTTTTAAATTCTTCAACAGACTTTAGGTCCTCATGGTCAACTATGCTAAGCGTCATATTGGCGATACCTTTTCCATACCTGTATTCTAAAAACGTCAACAATTCTTTATGTCGTTTCATGGTCGTATCAGATTCCAACCAAGTGAATAATGTTGTGCAAATTTAGCTGATTTAAGAAAGGTTTTTGACATATGAGAGTTAATCGCATTATCCGGAACCTCTATCAGTCGGAAAAATCCTCTTTATTAGAAAAATCCATCATTCTTTTTCTGTTCATTTTTCTCTAGAGCTAATTTAAAAATCCTATCGATAATTCGCTGCAATCTATTATCTTCTATCGGATTTACTTTTTGAACAAATTCATCTTTCAAATCTCTGAAAACAATGCGTTCTACCATGCTCCTCTATGAATTTTTCAGAATATCACCAAGCCATTTGTAAGAATATTCTTTAGGCAAAAGCCTCATCCTCTATTAACTTAATACAAAGACGAATATATTCCATTATATCATCAACATAAGTATACTTCCCTCTGAGAACTCTGCATTGAGTTTTTCAAACAGAGTTTTATTGTGTGCTTCATCCCTACTATCTTGATTCATAACAAGTTTACTCATTTGATAGAGAGGCACTTTTTGACTTTCTTCTCGCTCTCTCCGTATTTTCTTTTTCTGATATATCCTATCTACTTGTTGATTCATCCACTCAATATCAATCATTTTTCCCTAAAAATCAATAGCTCATACCAGGATTCTAAAATAGGCAATTGATATAAAATTGTATTCATACGATAAGAGGATTTCTTCTCTTCTTGTTTTTTAGATTCTTCCGATATTCTGTCAAAGGGCTCTCATAGACTTTATACGCAATCCACGCCTCTTGACACTCCTCCATAAACACACCTGGATCTTTCTACTTTTTAATATATTTTGCTTTATATTGTATTTGCAAGACAAGATAGCTCTCAAAATAATTCACTGCAAGGTTTCCACATCTTTTCTATAAACTTCATCTAGATTCTTAAACAAAACCATCCATTGAAACAGAATTTGTTGAATCACTCTCAAATTCCTATACTTTAATATCGTTATTGTTGAAAAATATCAATTTTTCAAGCCCTTTATTACAACATCCTTCCAAATTATTGAGCACCATTTGAATAGCTGCGTTGTATTCTGGTAAAAACTTCATAGGTTTCCCCTATGATTTTTCTCTTTATAATCATAATAATATTGTCGATCTAAATCCGCTATTCTATCTTCATCGGCAACAAGCACTATCCGGACACCATCTCCTAATAACATAGAAAAATAACCAAATGACTCCCTTAATAGATATATCAGATCGTTCTATATCATCCACAATTAAAAGGACGACAAGAAAGATTCTCGCCATTCTGTCTGAAAAGTTTTTACCTTAATGCCAAGATCTCCTATATCTATATCTAATTTATATTTACTAACTGTTTTTAAAATACTATATCCTACAGACAGCATCCCCTGTGTTTTTCTCTGCAGAAAAAAACTGGGTATGCTGCTTCAAATTTACTATCGTTAATCTCATCTAATGATCGTACTCCAAAAGACTAATATACCAAACATTCTCAATCTTACCATTCTCTTCATCTTTTAAAAGATTTTTACAAGGAAAGTTTTTCCACAGCCCCAGCTTCCTCGTAATAAAAAGAGCATATGCAGGTGTTGTTTCTTCTAAATATTTACAAAAGCCGATCTTTTATATTTTTATTATTCGCCCCCACTCTCTTTTAACAAGCTGTGTACTACGCGCCTCGTTTTACAGTACTTTGATCACGCTAGCTCTGTTTTTCCTATCCAAATAGCAACATAGATTTTGCACCGATAAATTAATTGTTGTAGAGTATAGCCACAACACAAATATTGCTTGGACATGTGGATCCGTGACCATTTTTTACAGCATCCATAAATTCACTTCTTTCTAGTCATCAAGATTTTTATGCCTAAATTGCAATATCAAATCGGACAGTAGAGGCGTAACAGAATCAAAACTTATGTGAGAAGAGTTTCCAAGGCGGCATCGAAGCACCCTGAGGCGTTTGGTAACCCTAGAATCTTTCGTGTAACGTATTGATCCAGTCCTCCACGCGCTGCACATCTTCCTCGCTCAAGTTCGTCATATCCATCCCTTCGGAATGAAATACCGAACGAGCGCATCTCTGCTTCTCGTTCGTTCCACGTTCCCAAGGTGCGTAAGGATGAGCATAGTATACCTTCGCCTCTAGCAAAGCTTCTTGCAGATGAACCAACTTACCCCATTATCGCGGGTGATCGTACGAAACAGATGTGAAAATTGTGTCCCATAGAGCGCTCTTAGTTTGGCAATTCATTCGACGACCACCTCTATGGCCTTTGCACGAATCTTTACAAGGTGCCTATTTTACTTCTTGCGTTCATCTGCGGCAAGCAGGAACAGCATCCGTTCCCTTTTTCTCGTCGACGGTGTCAAGTTCCCAATCACCAAAGGTAACACACTCATCAACAGGCGGATCGAGTTGATCGGTACTCTCACTGAGGACTCTATTGTTGTCGCGGATCTTCTTCTCTTTGTGCTTACGGCGTACCTTTTAACGCAAATCGATATTTTTGACCTTGAGCAAATCCATTGGAACGTAGTTGTAGATGGTTTTCGTGCAAAACCTGACCCTTAAATAGGACGTGTACGTCTGGTGCGCCCACAGATGAGATCAGGCGTGTGCTTATCTTTTGAGAATACGGTCTTCTACATACCGGATGAAGTCCCGTGCTGCATTGAACTTGGAAAGCTTTTACTGCGTTCTTGCGATGACGCTCATAAACGATTTGACCAGTTTCGGCAAAATACTAGTCATCGTATGTCCAGTCTGAACGCAACTCTTGCTGTACCGCGCTTTATTTCAGCGTACAGGGTGGAGCATGCGATGCCGAGGATTCTGGCGATTTTCACCTTAGGAATTCCAAGACGAAGTATCGCTTCGATCTGCCCTCGCTGATAGGCACTTTTTGTGGTAGAATGAGCGTAAGACATACAGAACCTCCTAACAGCAAGCGTTCCTGTTTAGCAAGTTTTACTCTCTTCCTTATCTACCCAGTCACTAGTCGTTTGATCCCATTCTTCCAACAGCACCACATATCGCCCCTTCACTTCACGATAAATCTCACGCGCTGCATTCTCATCGTAGGTATGCGAAGACAGGGTTTCGTTTTCTCCATCATCTCCAACCACTCCTGCGCGTCCAGTATCAGCCCCTGTTTCCAACTCTCACGAATACAGCTACGCGGACTGTTCGCCTCGATTCCGTCATATTGCAACTACAGCCTTCATCAGTTTCCACGCAAGCTCAAAACAAAAATTCAAACCGCTGAATCGTTGCATCCAAATACATATCATCCATATCGACATCTTTTCTCAGTGCAGCTTGCAGCCGTACGAAAGCATGATGATAATCTTCTTTTTAGACGAATTTGTCTATTGTCACAAGAATTCTTCCTCCTTCAACGCAAAGCAGGAGTTTCCCTCACGGTCAATCGCATCCTGTAATCTTTGATTGTGCTGTCCACCATAAAAGAACAATATCGAACGTATAGGAAGGCAGCTCGCCTCAAATCCAGCCAAAAAGCGCAGCCCTAAGATCAAAATCACTGACAATCGCCAAATCGACATCGGAAGTCTTGTGATAATCCCCTCGTGACGCGAACCAAACAGCATGACCTTACGAATATGGTCGCGATACATCTCTAAAATGCGATAGATCTGCTTCCAGTGTTCGCTCGTCAAACCATGCACGCTCATTCACTCTCCCCGTGCTTTGTTGTACTATATTCTCCTACGAAATAGAATCCCTTCAAAAACAATCAAAAAGCAGTATCATATCCCGCATCACGCGTGAATACGATACTGCCTTTTCATTCTTACAGATTCTCTTTATACCACTGGATCGCCTCAGTAATGCCCCGTGAGAAATCATAATTCGGTGCATAGCCGAGGTTCTTTTTTATCTTCGAGATGTCTGCACCGCTGTGCCTGATGTCACCCTTGCGCTCGGGACCAAAGACGGGTTTCAGATCTTTGCCGAAAAGTTTGCTGAGCACCGCATACATTTCATTGAGACTTGAAACGCTTACCCGCAGCGACGTCGGCTGCCTCCCTCGGCTCGCCTCGTGCGGTGCAGCACATGCGAGGAGATTCGCCTGTACGACATCCTCCACATAGACGAAGTCGCGCGACTGCTCACCATCGCCATTGATCGTCGGCGGCTCATCACGCAGGAGGCACTCGATGAACTTTGGAATCACCGCCGCATAGGCACCATTCGGATCCTGCCGTCGCCCATAGACGTTAAAATAACGCATCCCGTAGCAGTCCAGCCCATAGTGCATCGTATACTGATAAGCATACTCCTCATCTACAAACTTCGTCACCGCATACGTCGAGAGACGATTGCCGACAATCTCCTCCCGCTTCGGCATCGTTTCGTCATCGCCATAGACCGCAGCGACTCGACGCATAGGGTGAACTCTTCACCCCTGTTTTTCGCCGCCGCCTCCATCATGATTGACCGTACCCACAATATTCGTCAGCGTGTACCTAGCGGCTGCTCACATCTCCGGCACGCTCACCGCCGCCGCCTGATGCAGCACATAGTCCACGCCCTCGTACAAACGCGATTGCAGAGTGCCGCGTCCCTGAATATCGCCTCGACGAACTCGAACCTCGGATTGTCCTGGAAATCCCGCGATATTCTTCGACATCCCGTCGACAGATTGTCCAACACGCGAACCCTGTGCCCCAGTAGACAAGACTGCCTCGCATAGATTTGAGCCAATGAAGCCTGCGCCGCCTGTGATGAGGGAAAAAGATTGTTCTTTTGAAATGTAATGGTATGGTAGTTCATCATATCATTCCTTTGTCTTTTATAATATTTGCCCGTCAACTACAGCGGCTAAGCCCTTCCTTATTCTTTTAAAACAAGTAGCATTTTCAAAATCTTATCAAACACAAATATTTTATCATCCTCCATATGATAGCTCAAGAATCTCTTTTCTTGTTCTTGTCCGATAAATACTGCAAAAAGAATAAATGCCAGGTAATTCTCCTGTCCAAGTTTATCTCGAAAAACTCTTTTAAAACAACAGACCCATCCTGTTCACTCTCAACCAGATAGGCAAATTCCTTTTCTACTAAATCCGATCAGCAAGATTTGCCTTCCATGCGTACATTATTATTTCTAGTATATTTAAATATTTTTTACAACCCATGCATGAAGCCATAATGTTTCTGCCATTGATAATGTATGACTGTTAGCAGCGACACAGTTATCTATATTGACAGGCTGTTTCTCGTATCTCTCAGGTGAGGGAGACGTTTCGTGCTCATTTTATTCGTTTTTCGCTATTACTCCTTCCATTGATTCTGATCGAGTAGGAAACCACATAACATCTCATAATCCTTAACAGATATGCTTATCGGGGCATTTCCTCTGCTAACTTTTTACTTCTTCTAGTTGTATCTTGTCTCACACCTTTTCGTGCCAAAAAGCATCTCAGTAGAAGAATCCTTACTCCACTCATAAATTAACTCAATCGTTTTATACGACTTCTGCAACGTTATTGAAGTTTGTTTATGTTTCTTGTAATACAGATTAAAGCAAACAAGGCGATTAACGAAAAAGATCGCAACAGCCGAAAAGAAAGTTTGTACTATATAGAACATCGTCTCCTCATGTTCTTTATTAGCGCACTGAGAAAAACATACCAATAAGACAATCGTAAAAATGATTCCCCACTTAGCCGCTTTTACCCACATACATACGCTCATTCTTTCAGGGTAAGTAGCAATAGCTTTTCTATGTCGAACCACTTTTATCATGAAAAATCCTTTCCTCCGCTTGTCTAGATATATATCGAATTTTCGTAACAACTTACCTAATAATTAAATTCTACCACAGACAACCCAGTGTCTGCACAACAACTTTAGTTTAGCACAACAGTATGTGATATAAGCAAAATGCTCCACTGCGCGACAGAGAGATTCTCATCCGATACTCATGAAGATAAAGTTCTTCGTCCTTCAACGTATTGAAATAGCGCCCATAGGGGCGTTATCATACGGGCATCCAGCCTTACTCATGCTTTGCGTCAGATCGTGTTCCTCGCAAAAGTCGGTGAACACCTTCGATGTGTACGGGCCGCCCTGATCGCTACGAAGAATCAGACCGTTGCTTCTCTTCGTTGACTGCTGAGTGCTTTTGTCAAGCGTTCGGATTGCTAAATCGCTCGTCATACGACGATCCGTCAAGATTGCAACAACGCTGCGACTCATACAGATCAATAATCGTACAGTTGTATCGGACATCACCTCCTTTGAGAAATAAAAGGTGAAATCTGTTGCCCATTTCTGATTGATTTGTGTTGCCGTAAAATCTTGCTTGAGCAGATTCTCAAACTCTATAAGCATTCGGATAAATTCCAAAACGCCGCAGCAACCACCGGACGCCGAACAGATTCCGATGTTCATCGATGAATCGATATGCCTCTAGTCGATTCCCTTTTGCGAAGAATGCCGCTGCTAGGAAAAGGTTTTCTTTGCAGGCATCTGCGAGTTCTTCGCGCAAGCGACGATTCTCCTTCATAAGCTCCAGACTCGTTCTGGGCAGTCGGGTTCTTTGAGGCGTTTTGCTGGCATTCTTCGCTGAATTCTTTGCACCATTTGTTGATGCTTGCTTTTGAGACTCCATACTCTGCTGTTGCTTCGGTATGTGCGTCCTTCTTCGATATGAAGCCGGACGATCTGTTGCTTGAACTCTGGTTCATAAGTGTTGTTGTGACAAGAATCGAATCTCTTTCATTCGGTGTTTCCCATTAGACATTCCTGTTAGCAACTTTAGTTTACCACAACAAAATAGCAACGCGGTCTTTTCCCGAGCATTTTCTCGATATACCGTACCACTACATCTCATTACATATCTGCTAGGAATTAGCTGAAGCGGATGTCCGATTGTTCCATACACTCGTTCAATAAAGGCCTTATTGATATATGGCGCAATGATCGGATCACTCTCGAACTGTAATACAATTCCTCCCATAGGTTTTCTCACCGGCATGAATTCCATCCACAGCCTCATCATCTGGAGCACCCAACCACGCCATATTGCTGAAGTCATAAAAGGGAGCATCACGCTCGGCACAGATTTCACCCACGCAGTGCTCAAACTGAAGCATAAAATCACGATGTCCATCCGACTCTATAAAGGTTTGATAAATCTTATCTCGGGAAAGCGCAGAACTACAATCACATGACTGCCACCTTCCTGCATCTTATGGATAAGTGCAGAGAGTTTCTCCTCTCAGCCTTATCAACGTGGTAAGTAGTCTCATACTTTTCCCTCCATTTTGAATCCTACGGCGAATATCACCTATCCTCTCCTCGTAGCTGTGCGGATACAAAAATAAAACGCCCAAATTGATAGCTCCCATCTGAGCGAAAGCCATCACTTTTCCCCTGCCATGAGTCCAATTGTCGGATGATTACCAACTAAATCTCGTGTTTTAATCTCCGGATGTATTAGTTGTCCTTGAATTCTTTCTGTTCTGCCAAAGTTCGTGATAAAGGCGGCTGTATAAATACGTTTTTGTTTGAAAATATATGATCTTCTTCAAACATAAAAGTCCTCTTGTCATGTGGATGTTTTGGATTCAACCAAAACCAATCAACGGCAAGAATAACAATCTTTGTGATAATAGCTAGATATACGATCAAAACGGCATTCATCGCATCAACAGAACGCCCCAGACCTCCAACCGTATAAAAGAAGCGTCCTTGAAAAAGGGCACGAAACTGCATAGATCCTCGATGTTCCAAGTGCAATAATGTCCGGCTTCGTTCTAGATATGATGCCATATTTAAGAAAGCTGATATCATCCGTCAATGCACTCCCACAGAGTGCGTTCTCACGGAGCTGTAGATCAATAGCCGCAGTATCCTACATAGGTCTCTATTCAGTCGATGCAGCATCCACTCAGCGGCAGCGACGTGAATGACCAACACAAAGAGAGATAAGTTAAGGAGCATCACACAATATTTCTTCCATGTCATAATAAATATCTCCCTAAAAACGCTTTCACAAAAAGCCACCGTCTCAGAATTGAAAAATACAGGAACTCGGTTATTTGAGACAAAGAAAGGATCCCCACTACAAACAATACGGCAAGAGCAAGTGCTCACTTATAACTCGGCTGTAGGCGATGAATCAATTCATTTGAGCTTGGGCAGAAGACTATAAGCAAGAATGCTATGATTATCATTTTCTTTTGGCACATTGCCAATGTCAGCAATTACTATTTCCCCCAAACGATTATTGAAGAACTCCGCAGCAAGGTAAGGCAAAGAAATTCCATTTCCACCGCTCATTGTGCATAAAGAACCTGAAGTGCACCTGACACAGATTCCGCACGGAAAAAGACAAACGCCACCAACACTAATCCAAGCGTCAGAACATAGCCAAGCGGCTTCCACATCCAAAGATGGTATTTCTTCCATATATGATGGGACAAGCCCGCCCCCATGCAACGAACTGAAAAATGATGTAGTTCCAGCCGGCTCCATGCCAGATTCCTGCAATAAACATCGAGGCAAAGGTAGCCGCCATCGCCTTATACCGAATGTGATTTTCTTACATGCCATCACCATCGGGGTATAAAGATAATTGGTGATGGTCGTTGTCAACGACATATGCCAGCGCTGCCAAAAGTTAATAATACCATAGGCACGGTATGGCGCATCGAAAATTAATGGGATGTTAATATTCATCATACGAGCAATACCGACCGCCATATCACTATATCCAGAAAAATCAAAATGACAGCTGCATCATATAACAGACGGCAAGCGCCCAGCTATCCACCGATGTAAGCTGCTCCGATGAGCAGAGCCTTTCGCAACAACAGAAACAAAACTATCTGCAATCAGTACCTTCTAACTAAGCCAATAATAAAGAGATTCAGCCCACGTCCCATATTATCCCAGTCCACACGACGCAAAGTAGCATCCTTAAACTGCTTCATCATGGAACGATGATAGAGGATCGGGCCCGCCAAAAGGTGTGGAAAGAACGATACAAACAGCGCATAATGAATGAAGTTGCGCTCTTTTGACACCCCTTCATAACAGTCTACGAGATAGACCATCTGCGTAATCGTAAAGAAACTGATGCCGAGCGGAAGGATGATATGCAGGAGAGGGAACTGCGCACCCAGATAATTCAAATTCTCAAGGAAGAAATCCGTATACTTGAAGAAGCCAAGCAATCCTGCATTAAAAATAATTCCCAGCAAGACACTGTCTTGGCATTTTTCTTTGTTTTTCCTTGCGGTATCGGATGATGTAGCCGCTGATCACATAGTTGAAGCCGATGCTCAGCAAAAGGAGCGGCAGATACTAATATCCCAATAGGAATAAAAGAACAGGCTAAGTCCGACGAGCCAGATAAGTTTGCTCTATTCCGATAGTTTTCTCCCCGATTGCCGAAGAAGAAATATCCACCAACGGCAATCGGGAGAAACAGGAACAGGAACCCATACGAGTTAAAAAGCACCGCTTAATTCTCCTCTATCTTTTCCCTGAATGAGATCAACCATTTCACCGACATTCTTCAGATCCTGCATGCCAAAAGGCAAACTTAGTATCAAACTGCTTTTTCAATGGCAACAACTAAGACGGATGTGAGACAGCGAGTCCCAATCCTCGATTTGCTCTGTATTGCTTTCTCATTGGTGATAACGAGATCCTCATCATCAAAAACATCCTGAAAAATCGGCTGAAGGTCATTTAGAATTTCCTCTTTGCTCATGATCATCTACTCCTTTATCTTTAGATCACTTAGAAGCCATCGCCACCCGTCACAGGAATGTTAACACCTGTGATAAAGGTATTCTCATCTGAAAACAGATATTCAATCACCCCGACAACATCCTCGGTCGTTACATTGCGCTGCAGGATTCCCAGCTCGCACTCTGCTGAACAACCTGTTCAGTGCATTATTCTGAAGGAATTTCGTCTCCATCATCGACGGAGATACCATATTGGACCTGGAATGTTCTTCGGTGCATATTCTGCGGCAAGAGCCTTCTCAAGCCCCATCAGTGCATATTTTGCCATGACATAGCTCTGACAAGTATTTGGGTGGCATATTGATCGTACATGAGGAAAGCCTGATCACAATCTTCCCCTGCTTTGCCTTCGCCATTTGTTTGATAAACGCCTGCAAAACAACGATAAGAGCTCTGCATTGAACGGTCATTTGCCCTCTACATCACTCCAAGTGATCTCGTAAAATCGCTGATTTTCACTGGTACAGCAGGAACATGGAGGATATGTACGGCACGAATCCTCCGATTTGAGTCCGTTTGCAAAAAGCCATCGTACTCTCTTCATCACGAAAGTCAGCTTGTACCAACCTCATCTGCGCAGGAATTTCTTGCGCTATTTTTCCAGTTCTTTCACATTGCGAAAATATTGAGCGATGATCTCGTCGTCTTCTCGCCACCTATGCCGCCGCAGGAATGTGCAGCAAAGATCAGACGAGGCGCCAAGCAATAAATATCGTTTTCCCATCAAACAGCACCCCCGCTTCTATTCTCGCCTTGGAGACTTTCTTCCCTGTCTTGATTGCGAATGACCGCCTTGACAATAATCTGCCGCACGCTGTCATTTTTCTCCGTAATCTTCCCCTCTACACGCAGGGTATCGCCAATAAATACGGGGTGTAAAAAGTCACTGTGTACGCTTTGCAGCAAGCAACGCTCCCCTGGGAGATGTTCTCCTGCAAGGCAGCTGTAGAGCGATGCGGTCAGCATCCCATAGACAACGCGATCCGAAAAAGCCATGATCCTGTGCGAAGTCAGCGCTATATGGAGTGGATTATTATCGCCGAGACTGCACGGAACTGCTGCATCATTTCCGCTGTAACCTCGCGCGTAAACGCAGCACTCTGTCCCACATAAAACTCTTCATAGGTCAAGTGATTCATGCAGATACCTCCGTTATGAAATGAATTTCCCCTGTTTCTGAGTAAGTATCAAGAGACAGTTTCCAGACAGTATCATCTCCTTCCTGCGTAATCTTCTAAAAACCAAACGTCGCATAGAGATCGGCAACCATCTTATTCTTTGGCCGTTTTTATAGTAGTAGCCAATCAGTTCCTTACAGCCATCAGCCGCAGCACTCTGCAAGAACATCAAGCATCATCTGCTCCATGCCTCTTTTCAGGACACGACAACTCATCAGCCACAGATGAATATGCAGGGCATCCCCATCTTTTCACCAATCACCACAGAAACCAGACCATTATCACCGAACTTGTCCGTCAACCTCCCATCATAGGGTGATATATTGCGGCTCATTCAGCCATTTGCTCAATATCCGCACGCGTATAGCGACGCGTCGTCAGATTGAACTGATTAGACTTATTGGCGAGTTGGGCAATACGGTCGAAGTACATTGGTCGAAAGGGTGCTATCTCTGCCTCCATCTGGAGTGATTTCAGGAAGTCGTCGTAGCTCTCCATAGCCCCTGCAAGTTCTCTGCGCTGTTTGTTTTCCATATAGGAGGCGTTACGCTTTCGATCATCCTCAGAGATCGTCACAGCTCAAAGTAGCCTGCCCTCAATCGCACGAATGTAGGAAAACACATCCACAGGATCGACTTCGGGTACTGCCACCCGGGCATCGTATCACGCACGATCTGTCGCTCCGCTGGATTATCATCGATGAAAAACGAGGCTGTCCGTACCGATATTGATCTCTTCAGCAATCGCTTGGATGTTTCTGATTCTGGCCCCAGTTGGCTCGGAAGGAAACAAAATCTACATCGAAGTACACTCATCCGGTGATCAAATCTGTCTTGGCGACATCTTCCTCATTCTTGGAGCAAAACCGCTCAAAAATAACGCCCTCGCGCCTTCAGCCCCAAGACATATTGCTGAAATGCAGTGCAGCCACCTGTCGGCGTTTCGTGCCCGATCTCAATATTCTCCATGCCATCATCGCCAATGATGCCGCCCCAGAGAGTGTTGTCGAGATCCAAGACGAGGCATTTTGTTTTTACCCAAGATCCCCTTGATGATCTTCGCGAGACTGAGCGAAACATCTGGAATCACATCGTAGCTCATCGCAAGTTTATAGGCATAGTACTGGAAACGATCATGCCACTTGAGAGTCCAATACGTGCCGCAAGTCCATGCAGATCATGCAGATAGAAATTATCATGCGTCGCAGCATAGTCGGCAAAACTCTGGTTGAGGTGCTCAATGAATTGGGTCATACCGTACGGTTCAACCGCATCCAGATTTCCAAGTCCGGTCTCATACGAGAGTTCCATATTGTTCTGTATGATGATTGCAGAAGGATAACGTAGCGCAGGTTTCTCCCAGATCTCGCGTAAATCGTCTCATCTCTGCATCATGTTTGTCACGAACCACATTATCTGCTGTCGCTAGGTGCAGGGCGCTCCAAAATATTTACCACACTCGTAAATACAATAATAATCTCGGCTGAAATTCGTCAAGTTCTGAGTTAATGCAAAACGGCATCCTCATAGTACTTGTTGTATTCGGATTGATAGAACTGTGGACGAATGCCTCGACTCTAGGAGAAAAAGTTCCAGTATATTCTTGATATCATCGGTTTGTCGATCCGCAGAGAACGGCAATCCGTTTGTCGATATATCCGGCACCCTCATGCGCCAACAATGCACTCGTCGGATGCTCTTTTGCTTTTCGCATCAGGAGATCATTGTCATATGGATAGGTAAAGATTTTCTGTAAATCAATCTACAATCGCCTCATATATATAGTAAATTAACATAGAACGATCCCCTTACTGCCTCAAAGGTAACACTATATTTAGAGTACCACAGCAGCAAAAACATATGTTTTATTTTATAAGAGTCATGACAATTAATATAAGAATGAATTGTATCAATTCATTCTGTTAGTTGCATCCAAAAGTGAATTGTCAAAGAATTCTTTTGCATATTCTGAAGGCTTTTCTCTTAAGAGCTTGATTGTCGTTTCATAATAGTCAGCTGCCCCTTTTGCGGTAATAAGGATTATCCAAGGAGAGAACTGGTCTTGACTGATACACCACCCGATTTCTTTTCGTATCGAATCACTATCACAATTCACATCAAATACAGACACACCTTTACCCTTCCTCGCTGACGATTTCCAATGTTGACAGTCGGAATTCTAGAAGGGGCTTCTATGATCCCTGGTTCGGAATTTCCTATGAGTGCAATGGAATTCTTTTAATAGATAGTGATATTCATCCGATATAAATTAATAAAAATATTGCGCGTTCTTATTTTCCGACAAAACATTTTTATCTGATTCGCAATCGCATCTGCTCTGTGTCCGCATTGCTTCCAATAAAGATATATTGGACTTGCACTTTTAGCAGATCGTAGGGCACACAACAAAGATTTTACCTAGCTCTTCGGGCGATACAGGATTCATCGTTTCAGGATGGAAAAGTATAACGAAATACTTCTCGCCTGACAAGCTCTTAATTTTTGTGAAACATTCCTTTCATCAATGTGAGTTGCAATTTTTCCGCGCCTAGCGCTCCCTCCATAAAAAACACAATTTGGATTTTCTCCCATTTGAATAATCCGCTTTTGATAAATCTCTGTACTTGCGATATGATACCAACTCATTTTTGTAATCGAGTGTCGAATAAATTCATCATAGTTCGCATAAGTAATCTCTCCGCCATGTAAATGCAGAATCTTGATCCGATTCATCGCGGCTGCAATAGCAACAGAATAAATCCTACATCGATCCCCCAGAAGTATAAGCAAATCATAATGCTCTGTAAAAAAAATTTCTCCAAAACGCTCAAGCGCGATCCCCATATCTCGAAGAGTTCCTGTGATCACCTTATTGTCCAAGGGCAAGGGAACAACATGCGACACCTGAAAGCCGTCCTCTTGAATTATATCCATTAAATTTCCATAGCGAGAATCAGCTGCCGCTCCAGTTATCATCAGCGACAAGCGAAATCTGCTCTGTCCTGATCCAGTTTTAAATAGTCCTGCACACTACCGTAATCCGCACTGAGACCCTGTTGCAAAGGCTACACGGAACATCAAACACGCTCCTTTAGAAGGTACTCACACAAAAAGAAGTCTATTGGTGTATCGATATCACGACCTCTCCATCGGCATAACATACCCTGTAAAATCATCCCCCACCAATGTTTCATATTGTTTTACATACGTTACATCAGCAACAAAAACAGCACCATTCAATTGGTAAACCTTTGGTAATTTCTGCCTCTGAAACCATTGTGACTTATCAATCGGCAAAATTGGCTTCATAACATTGGAAGCATCCTTTTGATACATCCAATATGGACTCACAGAGGTCTCGGTGACACTCACACAAGTATCAGCCTTTTTCTCAACCGCCATAGAAATGCACGCATCAATATCCTCCGTACTCCGAAGAGGTGATGTCACTTGCAAAAGCACAACATAATCGTATCCCGGAATCCGGCTGAGTGCATGGAGCACAGGTGCCACAATCAGGCGTATCATCTTGAGCTAGCTCCATGGGGCGATCCAAGACTTCCCCGCCCCATTGTTCTACAACAGACTTAATTTCTGCGTCTTCTGTCGAAACTACGCACCGATCAATGTAATGTGGGAGTTTCTTGCGTGTTCCAATGTCCATACACTAACGCCTTTTCCTGCTAACGGCTTTATATTTTTATGGGAATTCCTTTCTGATCCACCTCCTCGCAGGTATAATCGCCAGTATCCCTTCGATCATATGAAAGTCCCCTTTTTCTAAAAGATATCCTCATGTCCCTGCAAGGATACTACAACTTCAGTTCATCATATTGAATCAGTTCATCATAAGAATAAGTATGCTTTTGCACGTTTCCTAATAGATCATACCATCTCATCGGAGATATACCGTTTCCAGGACGCTTATAGGGTTAAATTGTCCTCTGAAAACAGTTCCCCTTCTTGAATATCTCTGTTCGCAATAATCGACTTACGCGCTACCACAATATTTTTCTGCTCTGAATCAGTTACAATCTTTTGTCCGCAACCGAGAATACGTTCTGCCCGACGAACATTTTTCACAAGGTCTCATCATCTCAGCGGGAGTTGCCGATGCCTTATGATCCAGGTCGGCAGGTTTTTATCCAAAGTAAAATGTTTTTCTCTAAAGTGAATAGCCATAGCAACAGCCATCGTCGCCGCCACTCGTCCCAACACTATGATCAGAGAATCCAATCTCCAGATCAGGAAGTTTTGGCCTTTAGATCCATAATAGCACTTATATTAACATCATCATCCATTGTAGGGTATTCTGTATTACAATGCAGAACAGTAATCCGTTGCTATGCGCGTCTAATATATCGAGTAGCGAATCTCCTCCAATGTCGACATTCCTGCTGACAAGATAATCCATTTATCTCCACATCTAAGATCACGAATATTGTTCCAAATAGGGCAGATTAGTAATCTCGCCGGAAGGTATTTTTCCAAATATTTTGCCCGTTTTCCTGTAAAAACGAATTGACTGCAAATCAAACGGCGTAGAAAAAGACAACTAAACCTCAGTTTTGCAAAATCTCGAAGCTGTAAAAGGAGTCAGCAGGAAGTTCTGAGTTTTCTTGTCATTTCCAACTGGCTTTTCTACATCACCGGTATTTGCAATTTGATAATTGCTTGGGGGCAGATTGTGCGATCAGCGCATCTGCCTTAAAGGTCCTGAAACTTAACACTCGTCCACGCACATGCTTCCACAACCAGTTTCTTTGCCAGTTCATAATCGCCATTATGATTGCGAAGCTAACTCTGCTACAATAAATACACGCTCCATTACGAAGACCTCCTTTTTGAGGCTTTTTGGCAGGAATTCCGACGACAGTGTCATGGGGAGATACATTGCGCACAACAAACCGCACCGGATCCGATCGTCGCCCATGCCCCAATACGAACTTGTCCGTTCACCACGGGAACAACTCCCAATAAACTATCATCTTCCACCACCACATCACCATTGATAACCGCATTGGTCGATAACTAACATGTGATCCAATACAGCATCCATGCTCTGTAAGTGAGCGGTATTTTAAAAATAGAGTTATTCCCGACAACAGCCCCACTATTAACAATCGCCAACTTTCCGATAAACACGCCTGTCCCAAGCTTTGAATTGAAGAAACCATTGCCGTACGATCTACAACACTAATAACTTCATAATTATTTTCAAGCAAATAATCAAAATAGGATTTTCTATCCATATTGTTGCCACTGCAAATAAATAACAATACTTTTCAGGATTTTGAGCTCTTGAATAGACGAGGTCAAAAATAGGTAACCTAAAATGCACATCTCCCCTTGACAGCCTTATATAAATCAACAAATCCACAAAGCTCATACTGCCCAGGGAGCAATGAGTCTATTACAGATTTTGCGTAACCGCCTGCGCCAATAATCACTAACTTTTTCATTCTAATACGCCCATTTCATCAATGTCAATTAAACGCATACCATTTTTATCTATAATTCGTCTTCACCATGAATATATATACCACGCATAAGAATATTTTTCTACCGGTCCTGTTATTTTATACGTCAGCTTATGCACAAAGGATCGAGATTTCAGCTACTCCCTACATATCCGGATCAAAAGTATCTAACCAAAAGCGCTGCATAATATGGTTTGACCTCGAAACCGAATTGGCATACATCTAAACTCAGCTTCTGTTTCGGCTCATGAACAGCCGCTGCAAAAATATAGTGATAAATAAAATAATCTTTCAACGATTTCCGTGTGCGCTACATTCCATAAAGTCCACGCAGAGTTCGCCCTAGACAACATCCCCGCATGCGCACGGATAAATTGATTAGAGGCAATCTGGTATGTCAAAACCTCTGGTCGAAAAAGAAAACAAATCGCTTCGCCTCCCAAATATACGAAGGAATAGCAGCGGTCAAGCAACATTGTCGAATCAATCCATATTCCTCCATGTTGGTAAAGAATTGCCGTTCGCAAAGCATCAGAAAAATGCGTATGTGAAACTACCCCCGGTGATACTTTATCCAAAAAGATAGATCGGAAAGTTTACATATTGGAGATAGTTTTGTCTCAGTAATCAGTATGACAGGGTGATCCACTCTTTTACATAAAGCACGATAACACGCACGTACGACATCCGGCGTACTTCTCCAGCCCCTGAAACCAGCAGACCCAAATCACATCCTGATCTTTTGTCTACCGGCAAATCATAGGATTCCTCCCCCATTTGAGGAACAATTTTACGCTGGACATACCAATAAAGATAGCAATCCATAACAAGACGCTTCAATTCCACGATGTATTGATAAAATCGTACTCCTCTATGTAAAAACATACTGTTTTCGAATCCATGTCAATATTTCCACCTTCAATTTTTGTACCCATCTTTTTCTCCCTTTATACCTTATTCACAAAAACTACTATCTGCATATCCTCGACCTAATGACCCCTGCACACTCACCCAACGGGCGGCGATATGCCACAGCTGTCAAAATAAGTCAAATTACTGAAACAGCCACCAGCTCCATCCAGTATTGTTCATAAAAACCGTATTGAGACCCCCATGGCAGAGAAGCAGGCAAACGCCGGCGATTGTCTCCCCACAGAGCGAATACTGTGATAGTAGATTTGTCCTCTCCATGAAAGGAGAACAAACCGTATTGTTCCACTGACCACTGCTGCAAACTCGCCGCACCAATCAGCCCCCACCAGTGAATATAACAGAATATCAAACTCAAAAACAATGGTTATGACATAAATAAAAAGATTCTGCTGATCGCCAAGGCGATTCCATAACAAGTAGTTTGTTCCCCACAAAGCCAGCGGTGGTGGAATAAGTATCAGTGCAAAAACAATCGACTTCCTTGGAATGCGGCACCGATCAGGAGATACAGCACATTCTGAAAAGCAAAAGTAATCCCGCAAGCAGGATAATGCAACAAATAGCCACGTAGGAATGAATCCTGCAAATCTGATCCCTGTGCATCTTGATAGTGTTCATAGCATAAATGCCGCCCAATATGTACGAAAGCCGCCCTGCAAAGCATTAAACGCCGATATAAAAAAACCTGCTGAGGCATATATTCCAAGAGATGCCGCATCCAAAAGAGTAGCAATCATATACGGCAATATGAAAGATGCCGCCTGCATTGCCAACCCTGAGGCCAACTATATAGAGCAAACAGATAAACTTCTTTCAAATTTTCTGTATGTCCGCATTTGCTCCATGAAAAACATCCTTACGTTGCAACCAAAGATACACTATTGCCAATAACACAACACCTATTGTATTAAAAAGAAGAACCATTTCTACGGTGGGTTCAACCAGAGCTGCACTGATGACAAAACAAGCGGCTAAAAAGCATGCATTAGAACCTGTTGTATTGTATAACGATATGAGTCATTACTATATCGATAAAACTGTGCCAAAAATTGGTCAAGATCATAGATGACAGTGTATTCGAAAGCAATAATGCCGTCAGCTGGCTCGCTGAAACAAAACATACGAAATATCCGTTGCAAAAAGAACAAGGATACACAAGAAAGAATCAACAAAAACCAACGGCAATCAAAAGACATTGCTGTAAAACAGTTCACGGATATTCCATCCCTTTATGGCCTGATCTAGCAAAAGCCGTATCAAGCCCCAATGTTTGCAATACTAACCAAAACAGCGGAGGCAGTATTGAACAGATTCAACGTACCGCATACTTCCGGAGAAAAAGTCTGGTCGTAATGACAACAGAAAGAAAGCCTATGAATAAGCTCGTCCATGAAGAAATCGAAAATTTGGCAATCGAGGATATGAAGGCATTTGCTGATACATTCTTTTTACCAATCATAAAAATCATACGTTCTTTTCTCTCTCATTAATTCGTCCAACAGCTCTTCGTGAGATTCGATAATGGAGGAGTCCCACAATCCATAAAGTGATGTGGAATTGATGCCGATAATCTTTTTGAATTGGAATCTCCATAAAAATACATAAACTCGAAAGGAAACTGTCCTCGCATAACAACACATTCGGAAAGTGTTGCTCATACGCACATACGATCAGCAGGATGGGGTTTGATTAACACACGGTTCAAATCATGGTCTAAAAAGAAGTTTTCTGTATATTGAAAGCTGCTGCATCTCTGTACAAAATGTTGGAGCTAAAATTCTGTGTTAAAAGAAAAATATCACGCCCCTGTCGGACAACAGTACGCACATAATCCATATTAAATCCAAAAATATAACATAGTTGTCTTCCTCAGTTTTCTCGTTCCAAAGCATACGCATATCAAAAATTTTACACTTTTCTTTATGCCTTCCGGCAGGGGGCCCGTCCTGTAAGATATACACGGAAATGGAATCTCCCAGCCAAAAAGGCAACATACGGTAGGTGCTCATCCGGCAAAAAGTCCACACACCATTTTTATATTTCTTTTCAATACTGTTTTTATCTTCATAGTTCGCCATCCCTGTCTTCTATGACAGTAAAATTACATGAGCGAAATAAAGAAGCAATAGGAGCATGATCTTGCCCATATACACGAATAGATTTCTTGTCGAAGCGTCTTATTAAAAAGAATACACGAAGTTGCAAAAGAACACGCAGAAATTTATAGACTCCTCGACGCAGGATTTGTCTCTGAGATATTATTTTCTGCCCAAATTGCGACGTTCTTTTCTCCAAAACACATGCTCCCCACACTCCCCTCAGTCTTTGAAAGATCTCTGAATGAATCCTCCTTCAAGAATAAATACTACTTGATTCCAATTTTTGCAAAATCAAGAGAAATATCAACAAAGGAATATTCTGTGATAAAAACACCTATAGACTTCTAAATGTGTGCCTCTTTTTCCATATTAAAAACAGGCTATTTTATGAATGACCCGAAAAAAATAACATCAATATAGCGCAAATCAAATGTATGAAGTGCTAATTTACGCTTCATTCTATCATAAATTTGACCCATTGATGTACAAACAAATTTGATATAAGATTTTTCGTTGTTTGACGGGAGTTCCACATAGGCATTCGCACAACCCATGTCAGCATCTTTAATCGTTTGGAACTGTGTTATTAGAGCGTGCTCAAGAAGCTCGTCATCTTGATCTAAAAAAACAATATATTTTCCACGAGCCGACTCAAGACCTGTAAGTCGTGCTGCTATGTCATCCGCGATTTATTTTATGCGTAAGAGCCTAATGTCTATCCGCTCAAAAATAATCTTTTGATATTTCTATATGCTCATTTGGAGAATCATTCACCAATATGACCTCGATGGATCGCTCCGGCACTTCGCATATATTGCGCTGCAAACAAAGCATCAATGAATCCATATATTGATTGCCATGATAAAATGGAACAATGATTGATAGGTCAATCTGTTTTTTTACTTGCTGCACCATATTACATTCACTTTCATGTCATCACATTTACTATAAAAGTTTTCATTTCAAAAACAATACATTCAGTATCTAATTACACCAGTATATTTGAAAAATAATCTCGTATTCCATAAAATAGGTATCTTAATCTGACATACTTATGGTCTAAAAACTGCAAGTTGATAAAATATACCTCATAAAAACGTTAAAAACATATGTACTTTTTCAAGAAAAGGAACGTAGCTTTCTCCGCACAATCGCAAGAGATCTCTTGATTGATAGTATATGCGAAATGGTTTCCAAATGATGATAGACCCCTTTCCCGTGCCGATCCTCCCCAACAGTATGATGAATTAAAGACGCCTGTGTCATGCAACAGGAATAGCCATGCCGGCGAAGTCTCCAACATAAATCCCAGTCTGCCATGTCCATTTTTCATTCCAAAAGCCGATCTCTTTCAGCGTGCCGTATTGGCATAACATGGAAGAGGTAATCAACGTGCGAACCCGCATGCTTTCCTTCGTAATCCACTTTCCATGTTTGGGAAAGCGCGTTCTCCCATCGCTTGCGTCAATATATGCGGACCAATCGCACCAACAGGTTCCCCTATCTTGCGCAACTCATTGAACACATCCATGCAGCTTGGTATATGATTTTTCCGGTATGACCGTATCCTGATCGAAAAAGAACGGGCGTCTTCCGCAATGCACTTGGAAAAATGTTTTTGAGCACATAATTAAAAGCGCAGGAAAGCCCTATATTTTTCCTTTTGTGGCAAGAATAGCTGCATCTCTCCAAACCAGCAAAAAGGACAGCCGAATCAGATGGACTGTTATCAAACACGAACAGCCAGTCCACCTGTTCCATAATCCGTCTTGCATTGCGGACATGAATTGGGGTGGGATGGTAGACGGTCATAATCGCAATGATATCATAAGGCATACAGTATCCCTCCCTTCACCACCTTATCGCTTCATGTGCGAAAAAAGAATGGCATTTTTGATCTGCAGAAAAAGTAGAAACCGAGCGGCAAATGAAAATACTTTTTCAAAAAGCCGATCTTCCAACTTGAAGACAGAAAATCTCTCACAAAAAGAGTTGGCTGGCTCATGCTATTTCCACACGGAATGCCCTCCAATCAACGGCAGCCGTTTCCCGTCTTCAAAATGAAATACATCAAACGCACGAACAAGCCACATGCTAGGGCATTCTCCGGCTTGTCTCAGTAATGCGACATAATACAAATCCCTGTCTGCCTTTTGCCTATACAGAGGATGCAGAGAGATGCCTTACAGCATATCAGTGCACCTTCGCGCAAATACCCAGTGCCCTGGACTCTCTTTCTCTTCATGTTCGTAAGCCGAACACACTGCCAGGCTCTTCCGTTTTCGATGTAGTACCCCTGCACCGATCCATGTGGTGCAGAAAAACCAATTCTAGCAAAGAGCTATAGCCCGCATTTTCGTATACCGCACGCTTTCCTTGCGCAATGAATGCCTGCATATAACGAAGGTTAAACACAGAAGCATCCGCAAACAAGTAATATCCATATAGAGAGAGTCCCATTATCCGCTCGAGCATGAACTGAATCGTGCCTCTCCATCCAATATCAAAAACGCCGATTCGTTTTCCCGCCAGCAGTCCACATTCCATGCAATAAGCCCGAAAAGCATGTGCTGCAGATTGAATCTCTACAGAGAACTGTTCTAAAATGTCTTGGTACATCTGCTGAAAGCACGTATTGTGCTCCAATTCACACGGCTGAAATATACTTTCCCCTGTATATCCATAAGCAGAAAGGAACGAAAGTCGTTCTTCATTCCACGGAATCTGAAGTTTTGCAAAAAGGAACGGAGCGAAAAGCTACTCGAAAATCCTTGGATCACCGTCAAATAGAATAAATCATAGGACGGTTTCGTTGCTAGAAAAGGAAGCAGCAGACTCTTTCTCGAAACAAAAAAATAGGTCGAAGAACCGCTACCGTCCATACTTTCATACGCCTCTTGAAACAGATAGCCGTCCCTTGCAAAAAGAGTATTTTTCAATTTGATGTGCTTTCGCCTCTTTGGAAAGCCAAGCAGTAACGCCATACAATACAGGACCAAATAACGCATATCAATTTTGCGATAGTGATTTTTCTGCTTCAAAAACATACGATGATTCAAAAACGAAATCAAATTCTTTAAGGCAATAGTTGTTCTCTCTTTGCGGGTGCTGATGCACAAGGATATAAAATTGGTTTCACGCGGAACATGAAGGGCATGGATTCCTGCATATCGCGCCTGCAAATAGTCGGATACGAAATTATCTCCTATATGCAGCCATATTTTTCTGTCGATGTTTTGCTCCGACTGCACGGAGATGAAAGAGATTTGCCGTCCGCTTTTGACCGTCCTGTCTCCCCAGAAAGATACAGCGCATCAAGAACGGATTGCATTTTTCTCCAATAAAAGCCACAACGGCAGTTCTTGGAAGATACATATCCGAAATCAATACAATGCGTTTTCCTGCCGGACGCACATCTCATATATCTGAAACAAATCCCATCTCGTTGTAGTCAAATCCAGTTCACATTGCACTTCCAGCCCTTGCAAATCAGAATCTATTGTGCCATATCGCTCTGCATATACCTGATAGATGTCGTCGTTGAATATCATCTTGCTTTCGCCTCTGTATAGGTAATCCTTTCTGCTTCAATTCTTTTTCGCTGCAAAAGCCTTGATATTTCGCACCATATTTCTTTTTAAGGATACCTTCCATATACACAAATACTTCATGTGGATTATAAACATCGCGTGTAATCAGCGTGTCAAAAAGGTCAAAAGACACAACATCATATTTTCGATACTATATCGAGCATAGACTGTTTTCCATCCTATTCCCCTATCAGCACACAAAATCGTGTTAGTGCTGGCTCTTCTCAATCATGATATAGTTGCCACATAAAGTCGCTGTTAGCATCTGTGTTACATCGAAACAATATGGATTAAAAACTTCCAATTAAATAAGCAACATAAATATACCACGCATCTGTGTTTGGAACGCGTCTCAATGCAAGAACATTGGATAAATAAAGAGCAGCAGACCTACACTTCCAATTTGAAAGAAAAATATACAACGTTTGAAGTTCGTAGTATTTGTCATCTGCCGTTCGCCCCAGTCGAACATTGTCATATACCTTTGCACCTACCCCTCTCCAACAAAGGATTCCCTGCTTATCAAAATTTCTGCCTGCGCCGCGCGAGTGCATTCCCGCCATCAGCCTTTTGTTTGCCTTGGTCTAGTGAATAAAAGAAAAATCCCACACCAACAGCTAATGCCATAAGAATCGAAAAATTTTTCTTTATTGTTATCTCTTTTTGTCGCACATATTTTTATGAAATAAAAGCTCAAGAAGGTGGCAACAGCCAAGTAAAATGAAAAATCCCTTCTATTACTATACCGACAAAAACAGCACTAAACATACGGATAGACGTTTACTTCTTGCAAACTCCATTAGAAATGCCACTAGTAGTAATGCATTCCCTACAATTTGTATGCGAGGAAAAATCATACACAAAGTACATATCCTCCATAGTCCTTTTGCCCAAATACGAAATGGTTCATAGCTTTCCAACATAAAGCATATACAAAGCCATACCGATTAAAAACAACACTTTACATATGGAAAGGCAGTGAAAAATACGATATTCTGTAAAAAGCTCTCATTTCGCAAAAAGCAAATTGGTATGATGAGCAGAATAAAAATAAAATCGCCAAGATGTATCAGAAACGCTCCAAAAAGAAATCTTCACAAAAGATTCCTGTCAAATAAAGAGCCAACAGAAGCCATAGAAGAAAAAGATTCTTTCGTCTATCTGATGAAGAATCCTTTTCCCCAGAAAGAAGGAAGTATGTCATAAATGCAGGAACAATCAATGTACTCAAATCCACAAAAGGAAATTGAAAAATAATATGACACAACAGTCAGAGTCCACGCACCACATACAACAATACGGTAAACTAGATTGGTTGATTTTTAAAGAATGCTCGATTGCCCCTGTTATTCTGCATCGATCCTACTCTCAAGAGTTTCATGAAAACAACATTGCGCAATCTTTAACGGTACACCAATGCTGAGGAACTGCGCAAAAATACTAAAATAATATTGGGTTGTCCCAATATATCCCACACTCTTCATCCTCTTGCGCTCCCGCCATATAGCGTAAGATACCATAGCCCACCACGACGTTCTATCACATCTTCATCCGCACGGACATAGACTAAATAATCATCATATTTTTCACATGTCCATTCGGAAGCTGAAGCATTTTTGCCCATAAGACACTGTCCTCCATGGACAAACAGCTCGTAGTTTCCCGCCTTCAGCACCATCGACTTGCGGAACATCACGGTTACGTGATTAAACGGATCGCGCAGCCTCCCTTCCTGCGAATCTCCTGATCCTCCAGCGGTACACAACGACGATCTTTGACGACAGCCTTGTCCTTTTACAAACTCGACAATATGGCTCCGCATATCATCAGCTCCTCATCCGCTTCAAACTCGGCTAACTGTTTTCAAAAACGATCATTGCGGTGCATATCATCTGTGTCCATCCGCGCAATCAATTCATATTTACAAGCCTAACCCCCATACGCAAGAGCATAGCCTGAGGCCACGATTTTCTTCGTAACCAACCACGCGAATCATGTTCGGGTAGTCACGCTGATATTCACGCGAGTGATGCCTCAAAGTGCTTGACTTATCGGACCATCCTTGACAACTACGATTTCCGTCGCGCATGGCCGTCTGTGCCAACTAAACTGTCCATGCATTCCTTTAAAATTTTCTTTTTGTTTCCTTGATATACACGGACATCAATACGGAGAACTCTCTGTTCATAGGGTTCCCCTGCCTTTCTCCGTTCCTCTCAAATCGCTCTAAAAAGCTGCTTGGCTCTCATTTTGGTTTTCTGCATAGTCATCGGGTGCAATCTTATTTTGTGCGTAGCAGCCAGTCCCCATAATCCTCGCTGGTCTCCATACCATCCGTCGCAACATCTTCTTGTGCCCCGACTTTTGAAAATCGTGCGGTATATGATGCGCATATCTTCCGCAAAGGTGATATGCTGAATATATTGCAAGTCATACCGAAAATCGCTCTTTCCAGTTGATATTGCTCCGCCCGTTGATCTGGGCGTCCTGTCAGTCCCGGCAAAACAGACTGTCGCTCCATTTCTTCCGGCGTAAAGAAGACCATATCACGCACTAGCTGCGGACGAGGTCCCACGACGCTCATATCGCCTTTTAGGATATTGATGAGCTCGGGGAGTTCGTCCAGAGATGTGGCACGGAGCTTTCGACCGAATCAGTCATGCGCTCAGCGTCCGGCAGGAGCTTTCCATCCGCATCACGGGCATCTGTCATAGAGCGAAAATTTATAAAGGCGAAAGAGTTTTCCATTCTTCCCGGGACGAACCTGAGAAAAAATCACGGGAGCTCCCAATCGTATTCGGATGAGCAATGCGAGAAAGAGAAGAACGGGCGAAGCAAAAATAAGCACTGCACACGAGGATACAATATCGAAGAGTCGCTTGAGATAGTTTCTGTACATTTCTATGCGAACAGCTCCCGAATGATACCGACAACAATCTCCTGCTCTTCCTCCGTCATCTTATTGTCACTGGGGAGGCAGAGTCCCCGCGCAAAGATGTCCTCTCAACCGAGTCGCCAACACCGATCAACTCATTTCGCGCATAAACAGGCTGCATATGCATCGGTTTCCAAATCGGACGCGACTCAATGTTATGCTCAGCGAGGCTTGCTGAATCATCTCCGGTGTGACCTTTTTCTCCTGCGTCGATGGTTAGACAGCTCAGCCAGAAGTTCGGGACACTATCCTTCAGATAGGGATTCACGTGAACGGGGGAGATCCGAAAGCATCGTCTCATATCGCTTGTAAATCGCTGTTTTCTGCCGAATGTGCTCGCCCAAGTACTCCATTTGGACTGCGACCGATTCCCTGCAACGATATTGCTCATGCGATAGTTATAGCCAATTTCCTCATGCTGATAGTAGGGAAGGGTTCTCGCCCGCGTCGCCCAAAACCGAACTTTTTGACGGCGTCAACGTCATCCGAGAGGAACATGCCGCCTCGGATGTTGTGATAATTTTGTTCCCGTTAAAGCTGAGCGCGTTCCATCGACCAAATGTCCCCGTCTGTCGTCCGTGATAGGCGGCACCCAGACTTTCTGCCGCGTCCTCTATTAACGGTACACTGGGGCTGCACACAGATCTGCGACTTCATCCAGTTTTGCTGGTGTTCCGTAGAGGTTCGCAACAATAACCGCCTTGGGCAAGGGGTTATGTACGCCATCGTACTTTTTGGAAAAGCCTTTTCCAGAGCCTTCGGATCCATATTCCAGCTCTCACGCTCGGACTCAATGAAGACCTGTCGTCCGCCCTCGTAAGAGACAGGATTGACCGTTGCCGCAAACGTAAGGTCAGAGCACAGGACTACATCGTTTGGTTGAACCCCTGCCAATTTGACCGCAAGATGAAGTGCCGCCGTACCTGCATTCCAATGCCGCAGCACCTTTGACACCAACATAGGAGGCAATTTGGTGCTCAAATGCATCAACATTTTTTCCGAGCGGTGCCACCCAATTCGTATCAAATGCCTCCTTGACAAAGAGCTGCTCTTTATCGTGCATGGTAGGACTGGATAGGTATAACTTTTTTTCCATCACGGGATATTGAGACATATATAATCCCCTCTTTATGTTACGTTCCAGCATTTCCAGCTGCTTACTTTTTATAGGTGGAATTAACTTCTTTAGAGATTGCAATATGGCTGTGGTATCTCTATTGGTAAGCAACTTATCTAAACACTGCGTCAGCACATCGGTTTCAATTGGCGTAATGTGCGCCTTATAGATCTTCTTATGCTTGGTACTGGTCGTCCCTTCCTCATTGGTTAAAAGTTCTTCATAGAGCTTTTCCCCCAGGGCGTGACCGGTATGGACGATCCTAATATCCTGATTTGGCACGATGGCAGTGCAGACGAATCAGATCACACGCCATGTCGTTGATCCTGACCGATCTCCGCATGTCGAACAGGAACACCTCGCCGCCTTCCGCTTGGCTTCCGGCTTGGAGAACAAGCTGTACTGCCTCGGGGATCGTCATAAAGAACCGTGTCATTTCGGGATCGGTCACAGTGACCGGCCCACCGGCTGCAATCTGCCGCTCAAAGAGAGGTACGACGCTGCCGCGGCTGCCAAGGACGTTGCCGAAACGAACCGCAACAAACTTCGTCCTGCTGTGTTGATTGATCTCCCGCAGGACGAGTTCGGCTGTACGTTTGTCGCGCCCATGACGCTTGTCGGATTAACTGCCTTATCTGTGGGAAATCAAAACAAAAATTTCGCTTTTATATGCATTGGCAAGCTCTGCTACATTTTTCGTTCCAAAGACATTGTTTTGCACTGCCTCCGCTGGTTGGAACTCCATCAGCGGCACATGTTTATGCGCTGCGGCATGAAAGACAACCTGCGGATGATGCTTCGCCGAAAACACTCTTCCATCCGAACTTTATCCGAATGTTGGCGATAATCGTACGGTAATGTTGTTCCGGGAACTTCATCTTGAGTTCTTTGATAGATTTCATAGATGCTATTCTCACCGCGCCCGAGCAGGAGGATCTCAGGCCCACACGACTGATCTGACGGGACAGTTCCGAACTGGATGGAGCCGCCCGCTCCCGTAATCAGGACGAGTTTACCCGCAATGTAATGCGTAATTTTATCAAAGTCAAGTTCAATCGGATCACGTCGCAGAAGGTCTTCCAAAGCGTATTCACGAAGCTGTCGCAGTCCCTTGTCCTGCTTCCCCGTGTCCATCATTTCACAGAATCCCGGGCATGATCTTTCACTTTTGCAGGATGTGCGGCGACAGATGTCCGTAATTCTTCGGATTTCATCCCCTGTTGCAGAAGGCATCGCTATAATGATCTGCTCTCACATTCTGTGCCTCAACCATTTGAGGGACTTGATTAACAGATCCGAGAACAGAAATCCGGCCAAACGATTGTCGATCTTCTAGCATCATCATCTGCAAAACCGACAACGCGAACTGTCGCGGGAGTCATTTTGCTCAATCTCACGCACGAGACATTGCTCCTGCATCTCCCTGCGCTAATAATACAGAACACTATGCTGCTCCGTCCGATTATCCGTAAAAATATCTAAATTGATCTTAAATGCTAAAACGGCTCAGTCCAACGCCACCGAGGTAAGCATCCACGAGTTAGAAATACGCTGGCAGCTCCCTCCCCTGCGATAAAAAGAAGTAAAAATTCTTCCGGCTGAGAAAATGTAACTCACCGACAATGGCATGAGATCCCGGATACGGGCATAGTGCCAAATACGATGATACCATACCGAAGAGATAGAAAATGTGATTCCGATGAACGTGGCAGGAAACAGCCACACACGCAGTATCTCGGCCTCATGCTCCGGTACAACACCCTCGAAGCGCAGAAGAACTGCCAAGAGCGGCATAATGCTCCAGAACAACAGCGTCCAGGGCTTCGGTTTTCTCTCAGGCGAATCAAAGAATGTCGTACCCAACACTTTACGCTTCCTTTCGGTGAAAGAAGAATCCATACCGCGCAAAAGCGGCCCATCAAAAACCAATCGCTGTAATCAATTTCTTCCGCGGTGCAGCCGGCCGCTCGATATCCGGCAGATTCGCTGGGTCGATGATCTGGATGTCCATGCTCTCCATCGCTGCTTGATCTTGTTCTGCTCATACTGTTTGACGAGGTTTGTATAGACTTTCGTTCTTGATTTTCACCTCGCGTGCGAGGCCGCATATACGGCAACATCGTCGGGAACGTGCCGAGTTCATCCTCCTCTTGCTTCGCTGCGCCTTCGGTGCCTGCTCACTCGCCTGTGCCACCGCAAGATGAGACCGATGCGAGGGCGCGCTCTTTGCTCAGTTCGGGTGCGTCGGGTTCAGCGTCGTCGCCCCCGAGTCGACACCTCGGATGACCTCAGATTGAGGCTTGCCCGCAGTTGCTCCAGTTCCTCTCATGCCTTCTGAACGCTCGGATGCAGCTCTGTGTAGTTCTGCTCAGAGCCCGGCGAGCTCTGACGCGCTTTGCTGACAATCTGATCCCGTATTTTCTGTACAGTACCGTTATCGGAAATATTATATGCCTTACTGCCACTCTTTTTGCTCACCGAGTTTTTCATTCGCTGCTGAGCGAAGCCTCTGCCGAGGCAGCCTCGACCTGCTGCCTTGCCGATCTCGTTGTCATAGGCTGCCATCTGCTCGACCACGGCTTTCGCCTGTTCATCTGGGCTGCTATACCTTGTGCTCTCGGCTGAACTGCGCGAGTTTGTCCTCAGCTTCTTCCGACTCCCTGCTTTCGTTCCGATGATACGTTCATCGAGGAATCTCGCGAGGAGTGACTGTTCTGCTGATTTCCACATCTGTCTGCATCAGGAGGAAATTGTCGACAACATTCTGCGAGATCCTCGTGCCTCCTCAGGACTTTTGCACGCGCCGTCACCTCGATAAGGTTTGTCCCTTTGCGTGTTTTTGATGTCAGGATGAAAGCTCTTTGGCGAAGGACTTCGCATCAGGCTTTTTCTCTGCACCGACATAGACAGAGTCGATAATCGGATCAATCACTGTTCGTGTCTTCATCAGCCTCGATGTAGTTCATCGTGGGAGAGGACACTGCCGCACTCGACTCAAGTGCTGCCGTAGCAGCATCGCCCGAGATATCCATCTTCGCAGCCGTGCGTGTCTGAACAAGAGTTGTAGACTCATACTGTTTTGGTAGGAGGAAAGAGATCACGAGGGCAGCCAACGTACAGACGCCCACGATGCAGGAGATCACGAGCTTGTGCTCACACTGATATGAAACAGTCCTGAGGATCAATCGAGTCTTCAGTTTGCGATCCATGCTGTCCTCTTTCTGAGTCCGCCAATGCTTTATACATCGTAAATACGTTCAGATACGGCAGGGACATCCTCTTGGAACTTAGATTCCGTCTCGAGGTCGGAACGTAGATGATATCGCCAGATCCTGCAGCGCCAGGTTCTACGTGTCAGATCAGCGTTTTGATGCAGTCTTCAGGTTCACCTGTTTGCAGTACATCGTGTCGCCGACAACGCGGATCACCTGCACCCATGTGCAGCCCACGATTCGTAAAGCCACCCGCCGAGGAGATTGCTGCAGGTATTCAGCGCATCAGCATCAGTTTCAATACCGGGCTCTTTTCACTTCCCCCATGACGTACAGACATTCCGTTTTCCGTATGTCCTGACACCGACGGAGAGCTCTCGAAAAGCGTAGATAGCGATGCATCCGCTCGGAAATCAACTCTCGCGCCTCATCGAGCGTAAGTCCTGCCAGCCGCAGCGAACCCGCATAGGGAAGCTGGGCGTAGCCATCGGGGCCGATCATGATCTCATCGAGAGCTGTATTGTTTTTCGTATTTTCATCAGAAAAGGAGTTAAACCCGACGATCTGACACTGAGGACATCGTATTTGCTCAGCCGATACGCCTCCATGAGACGATCCCCCTTCGTCGTTGCCGTTTTGAAAGTCTCCTCCTCGACGACGTGATAGCTGGGCACACTCATTTGCGCTGTTTGCCGCTTCAGCTCTACCTGCGGCATCCATCACATACGAGGGCTGCCACTGCTGCATAAAGCCCTATACGTCTATTTTTCCACGTCATGGTACAAATCTCCTTTATTTTTGATGCAAATTGTTTAGAACAGCCCCAACATCTTGAACATACGCCGACTGATGGTAAAGCAGGCAAGCGCACTGCTGTAGACGAGCACTGTTGCCCCGCGAGCTCGGCGTCCGCCTGCATCTGCTGTGCCATGGCAAAGCCTGCTACGGCACAGGGCGTGGCAAAGATCGCGATGAGCGTGACGAGGCTCGACGCCGCGAAAGCCGAGTGCAACGGCACAGGCGAGATACGACGCAGGTACGAGGACAAGACGCGAAAAGCGACCGAGAAGATGAGCTGGGGCAGTGTGTGATGGCTGCCGTGAATGATGCCCTGAGGATGATCAGCGCAGCGGGGTGGTCGCCGCCGCGATCTGCGCGACTGGTTTTCAGCACGTGCACAGGAATCGGCAGTTCTACGATACGACACAATGCCCCGACAATCGCGCCGAGGATCATCGGGTTCAGTGACAACGCCGCGCAGGATGTGCGGCAGGTCGAAAATAGCCCGCCGCGAATGTCTCCAGAACAAACACGCCGAGGATGTTGTGGGGGCGATGACGGCGATCATGCATGGTCTGTATCGCAACCGCCTCGTCACCGAAGATGTTGCTGACAAAGTGGGATGCCCGCAGAGGACGTGTTGCCGCGAAAGGCCGCCTGGATCATCGGACCGCGCCGCGCATTGTCCTTCTCGATCATGACGAACTCGCGCCAAAGACGAGTGCCGTCAGGACAGCCCGCCCGCACCGAAGATCGCGAGCAGCGGCTGGAAATGCCGTCTGCGGATCGGAGATATAGATGTTGTGAACATCATGAAGAAGAAGAACACGCGGAAGACCATACTGTTCCGTGCCTCAAAGCTCTTCTTCGGTAAGTGAGGCGTGAGTGCTTGACGAAAAGACGACGGCAATCAGACAAAAACAGAGGGACGACGCCACCGAGTGCGACATTACTCAACGACGACGAATCCCTCCATCCATTGTCCTATATTATAGCAGGGAAAAGAAAAAGGAGGGCAATGGATAAACCCGTGGATGAAACATCGATAAATCGGTTGTTGTTTTATCTTCTATAGTAATATGGGTGAAGGGAGGAATCAATATGTCACTGGCAATGCCGCTCAACAAAAACAGTACCAATTACCGCATTTAATCGAGGAAAGGCGGGTCAAATCTTCTGAGGTGAAAAACGGGTATGACCGTTGTCATGAAGAACAACGAGCCGGAATGTGTTTTGTTGTCGCACAATGCTGAGTCGCCGCTCGACGCACAGTGTGATGCAGATTTATACACCATCGCAGAGAGCGTCTTCAGTCACTTACGCCAAATGATATGATTTCATTTGATGATGTATGCCATGGAGCAGGGCATTACGCGAGATGAACTGCAGGCGAATGGATGAGGTTGAGCTCGAATGAGTTGGATTGTCCACTTTCTCAAGGAAGCCGAGTTGACTTCAATCACCTAGACGGGAGTCAGCAGTTGTTGCGAAGGCAATTCTACGCGTCTCTACAAAAATCCATTGCCTGTCGCAGAAGGTGGCTACGGTAAGCCACTAGGGAACCATACTAAGGACAAAACTCAGTGGGCTGCTCAAAGTGAAGCTAAAAAGCAAATCACGGTCTGCGCATTGTCTATCAATTACGCCGTGTTGAGGAACAAATGGTAATTGTCGTCATTGGTGTATGCATGCAGACGATCAGGTATATAAAAAGCGGCGCAGGAGCGCATCAATAAATAGCCTCACTCCTCACAGATCTGCATTTTCCGCTCGCGGAAGGTAACGACGGTGAGATCAAAGGCATGGGCGAGCTCGCGTGCGCAGCCGTGGTTTCGTCCGACGCCCCTCGGGGACGTGGGCATCGAGCCGACGGTGACCTGCCAGCGTCCGCCGAGCTCGCGGTAGCGGCGGCAGACGGGTGCGAGTTCCTTGATGCCGCGCGGCGTGGAGAGGCGGCGCGTGTTGATCCCGATGACGGTGTCCGTCCTCGATGAGGCACGCGGGACGGCGTCGATGTCGTCGGCAGAAGTCGCCGTAGCTGATCTCAGGACGCGCGAACGTAGCATTCCGCGCGATGTAGTCGATGTGCGCGAGCGCGTCGATGAAGGGATGCGCGTAGATCTCGTCACGCATGACGGTAAAGTACTCATGGTACATCTCCGCCTTTTCGCGCCCCCGCAAAGGTCTCGAGGATAGTAGAGATCCTTGCCCTCCAAAAAGTGAATCGAACCGAGGACAAAGTCAAACGGAACACGCTGCACGAACGCGGCGTTTGCGCGCGCTCGCCATCATTCCCATCTCGACACCGAGCGAAAGGCCCCCTGCTGTGCGCAGGGGCTCGTACGCTCGTCCAATACGCCTCAGGATCAAAGATGAACTGCTCCTCCCACCGACGGGTAGCCATAGTCGAGATGCTCGGTGAAGATGAGCAGCGATCCCCTGCTTCTCTGCTGGGCAGTGCGCCTCCGCCCGCACTCTCGGGTCGGCAGAAAACGATGTATGAATATGGCTGTCAAAAGAACATGGTCATTCCTCCTCCGGCAGGATCCCGCCCACCGCATCAGAGAGCCGCGCAGTCCGCGAGGGAGAGCTGCTCGCCGCGCAGCGATTCCGCAATCCCTGCCGCCGCAAAGTCCTGTACGACACAGTTCCTTCGTCAGTCCCGCCCCCGTGAGGGCATTGAGAGTCGCGCGCCGTCCAGGCGGCGCGAACGAGATGAAAGAACAGCTTTTCATCGGTAGGATGAACGGCTGGCGTCTCGCGCACGCGGCAGGCGATCACGGCGACTCGTGACCTCAGGCGCGGCATGAAGCAGCGCGGCGGCACGTCCATCGATGCGCGCATCCGTGGTGGATACTGCACAGCACGGAGAGCGCACCGTAGTCCTCGAGCCGGGGCGCGCGGTCATGCGGACGGTGACTTCCTTCTGCACCCGTGGTCACCATGCGTCGATGGGCAGATGCTGTTCGAGGAGTGCCATGAGAATCGGGTGGTGATGTGGTAGGGAAGATCTGCAACGACTTTGAATCGCTCTCCTGCACCGAGGTTCAGGATGCGGAGGATGTCCAGTTTCAGGATGTCGCCCGGCGACGGTCACGTTGTCTAGCCCTTCAGTGTCTCGGCGAGGACGGCAGGTTTTTGTCCCAGCCTGACGGCGACGATGCGCGCACCGCTTCCGGCGAGCCCCTGCGCCAGCGTGCTGATGCCGGGGCCGATCTCGAGGACAGTGTCTGCGGGGGCTGAGGTCAGCCCGCATCCACGATGGCGCGCACCACGCCCGCATCCACGAGGAAGTTCTGCCCTGAGCCGCTTGCTCGCGCGCAGGTGAAAGGCGGCTCGCGATGTGACGCGTGACCTTGGGGTCGGCGATCGCGGGATACTTGCGTTCATTCCATGTCCTCCAATGCGGCAGTAAACCCGCGCGTGTAATGCCATAGGTGTTGAGGCGACGCAGAAAGGTCTTTTGCATTCGCGTGCCGAGCCCAAGACGGCGTCCGAGTTGTGCACGCGCTGTGCGGCGGCATCGTCGTCCGTTCCCGTCGGTCCCGCGTGCATCATATCGCTCATGGAAAACGTCCTCCGGTTCTTCCATCGGCGTGCGTACCTTTGTCGAGTGCTGTACGGACAGCCGCAGGGGACGCCTGCTCCACGCCGATGTCGCCGTCTCCTGCATTCGTTGCGTCCTCCACGGGATAAAGGCGTGGCGGGCGTGAGAACATCTCGTGAGGCGTGCACAGATGCGCCGCCGACCGTATCGGGTCGGTGAGATGATGATGCCGCGCTTTTCATAGGCGGCACGGATATTTTTGATCGCCGCACTGCGCAGGCGAAATCCGTCGGTGATGATGCGGTTCACATAGACCGCGCGCCGCACCGCCGCCACGTCCATCTTCCCCTCGACGATGATGACTTCTGATCACAATCGGCTCACACCTCATCCTGACACGTCACCGTATTCGCCCCTTCCACCGCTCACGTGGTTCCCCTCCCCGTAAACGGGGAGGCTTTTTCATTACAGGATACCGACTTTCCTATCGTAATACGGAAAGGCTTCATACAGCTTTCTTCCAGCGGGTCTTTCACCACGGTGACGCGTAGACCGCAAACGGATCAATATCGATACGTTTCATCAGCGATTGCCGGCGATATCCCATGCAATCTATGCCCGTTCATCACCCGTCAACGATCGCAGATACCTTACGGTCACGAAGCTGTGCAGGGATGCCTGAGCGCATGACAAGTCCGATGCATCGTAACGACGCACCGTGCCATCGTTGAAATACGCATAGACGGTGTGGTTATCCCCGACAACCTGTACTTCGGGTATAAACCTTTGGATCCATTATGTTCTCATTAACACCTATACGCTGCTCATCCCAGCTCCAAAATGCGAGCATCATTTCGTCAAAAACTTCCCCACCGCCGTAGCAGCCGCTCATGAATCTCCGATGGGAGCGGTACGCCGTCCGCGCTCGACGGATGCGCACCCAGCCGCGGCGTGCGGCGAGCAGACGTAGTGACATCGTGCGGTCGGCAGGTAGTCTGCGTCGCGCTCGTGGATGTCGGTGTCTCCCTTCGCCTGTGCACGCGCGGCGATCAGCCGCCTGCCGCACACTGGCTCCATGTCGAGGAAGAATACGGCGTCGGGGACGGGCGGTCCGAGTTTGTTGAACTCGAAGTCATGCCGACGAGTCGAGGCGTCGCGCTCCGCCGCATCTGATCTTCACGGCCCTGATGCACCATGCGTTCGATGTGGTATAGCGGTCAGCGAGGGATGGTCGTCCCTGGGCCGCATGTCTCCTCTCACTCTACATCCGATGGGAGGCGTAACGATCAGCAACGGCAAAGAAGGTCGAGGTGCGGCGTGCAGTCTCATCTCGTCCGCCGATGCGCCGAAATGCTCGCCGCAGTGCATCCGCACGGGCATTGACGCATCCGCCGCGTAGTCGGGAAAGGTAACGGCGCGCACTCGCGCGATGCCCGGCTTATATAGAAACCGCTGGCGTGGGGAAGACGCGTCTGCGTTTCTTTCCCTGAGCCGTCGCCCGCTTCGATGATAGAGAGCTTTCCGCGTGCCATGCTTTATCCTTTGTCTTCGCGTACCGTCACTGTATCGAGAGACGCGTCGCTGCACAACACGCGCACCGATCGCGCGCATCTCGTCTGCAGACAGCGGAGGGTCGCCGCATCGATCCGCCGCCGGGCGCGAGGACGGGGATGCCAACAGGTCGAACACAATCGTCTCTGCCTGCACCCGCACTGGCGTGCGTCACAGGAGATGCCCGTGCGCGCCGTCGCCTCGCGCGGCGTGAGCGCCGTCTCCCGGCAACGACGCGCGAGCGCGCGCCTCCTCGCTCCTTGCGCGCGGTGCAGAGCGGCGCACGGGTCTCGGCCATCGTGCGCAGTGCCGCGAGAGCCGCTCCGTCTCCTGTGCGCCGTCTGCGTAGGAGAGAAGAAAGAGCACGTTGCGCGCGTCCGCCATCTGCACAGGCGATCGCCGCCGCAGCTCCTCCTCTGCCGCAAACGGTCGCCGTCTGCAGGCCCTGCACGGTGGGCTTGGTGCGATCGAGCGCCATCATCGCAGGCGCCCGGCACGTGCTGCACCGAACGCCCACAGCCCTCGGAATCTCATTGATGCGTCGCCGCAGATCATCGGCACGGCGAATGGGCGCCGTAAAGCCGCTCTGCCCTTTCCCTCCTCCATCTGCTCCCGTGCCAGATCCGAGAGCCGCGAGAAAGATCTCGTTCCGGACTGCGTCGTGGAGGTACCCCGATGCTACGCGAATCCGCTCGGCGGCGCGCGTCCGCCACGTGCGAGGAGCATCGAGGTCTGCGTGCCAGTGAGCCGAAGCATCTTGTGCGTGCTCTCCCGCCGGAAGGTGCCTGCGCCCGCCGCCATGGCAGACGGCGGCAGCTCCTCCGCGAAGGGAAAATGCGCCCCGTGCGCGCTGTCTGTGAGGAGGAGCATCCCGTGCGCGGCGGAGAGGTGCGGCAATCGCCGCCAGCTCCCGAGGTCGCGCCGTGTAGGTCGGATGAATGAGGAGGCGCGGCACGCGCCTGGATGCTCCGCACCGCGTTCCACCGTCGCGTACGATGCGCCCGGATCGCAATCCCGAGCCGTGTGTCGAGTCGCGGGGGCAAGCCAGACGGGCGCACGCCCGTGAGGATCATCGCGCCGACGATGGAGCGGTGCAGGCGTTGCGCGGCGCAGAGCTGGTATCGCGGGCGCGGCCGCTGCCATCAGCATTGTGTGCGTTACAGCGCCCGTCGTCCCGTTCACCATAAGCATGCTGCGTCGCACCGTACGCGCGCGCCGCCAGCTCCTCCGCCGCACGGATGCAGCCCGTCGGCGCATGGATGTCATCGAGCTCCGCCGGGCGCGAGACATCCGCGCGCCAGACCCTCGTCCCGTCATCAGCAGCCGACGCAGCGGCGGATGTGCCCGCGCGCCGCCCTGTGCCCCGGTGTGTGCGAGTGGGGCAACGCCAAGTCCCCGCATAGCGGAGCAGAGTCTCCGGCAATCGGTGCGCTCACACGCGTCCTCCACCATGCGGCCAGCGCGCGCAGGATGCACCTTTCGTCCCCTGCCCGGCTCCAGAGAGTATCTGGATCTCGGCGCCGATGAGCGTTTGCCCGCTCCTCCACGCCGAGCCTGCGCCGAGTTAGCCGCCCGCGCCGCTCTGCGCGCTGCGCCTCCCGTGAGGCGAATCGCCCTCCGCCTCATCCTCAGGCTCGTCACGGATCTGGTTGCAAAAGCCGGCTCTCACGGTCAGGAGAGTGAGCGCCTGCGGCGCAGTGGCGTGCATGCGCGCACCTTATCCGTCCAGTGCATGCTGGGCGACGCCAAGTTGAGTGCCTCCTGGACGATGCGGAACACAGCGATCTGGCACGTGTTTTCAGCAGGGCGCGTGGTCGCCCTCCAGACTGAATGTCCCAGTGCGTTTGCCGCGCGCTCGCCAAAGAGGGCGATCGGCTGCTCCACCGCGCTGCGGGGCCCGAGATCGTCGGGCTGCCATCGGCCGCATAACCGAAGATGATCGTGGCGGACGCTCGTCGGGCATTTGCGAATCTCGCCGCGCAGCTCGTCGCTGTCTTGCTCTCCGCCATGTCACTGAGTCCGTCAGGCGCTCGACAATGGTCGTCGTGAACGGGCTGTTCGCGCGTGCTGCGCGGGGCCGTCGTGGATCTCGCGCGGGAGAGCGATAACGCGCTCCTCCTCAGTCGCGCCTTTGATGATACGCGCACCGGACGGAATTTCGTCCTTCTGCACCGCCCGATCTTCCACAGGACACCGCTCACCTGCGTGCTGGAGATGGCTGCGACAGAGCCGATGGAGAGTGCCATGTGCTCGCGCGCCACGACCTTTCCAGCAGGTGCCTGCGGCGGATCTCGAGCTTGTCGCGGCGCTCGACGCGGAGGGACTGCTCCTTCTCCGCGCCTCGACCGCAAAGGTTGATCTGGATGATCGGAGACCGGCCTCGTGGGTCTTTTTCCGGATCTCGTCGCCGTACTCCGTGAACTTCGCTGCCTCTGCGAGGCCGCAGACGCGCGCGCCGCTCGTCCTCGTGCCAAAGTCCGTCCACGCGCTCAATGGTCTCGCCGACCCGTTCCTTCAGCTCTGCAGGCGCAAAGACGTGTCTCCTCACCTCGGTCCGCATGTTCTCGCAGATGTCAAGATCTGCGTTTTATTGCCCTCGATCGGTATTACGATCGTCTGTGGTCAGCAGTGGCGCAGGTGCTCTTCGCGCCCTCGCGGGCGTCTCATCCGCCGGCACTGCTCATACGCTTTGTTTTCATGTGTCGATCGTATCTCTGCCTATCTCTGTTTGCGCCCACAAATCTACCACGCGAAAAGTCACGCCACACTCCCTCCTCTTGCATTTTCTGTCCAAAAATCGGCAAAATGTCAAAACGGAGAGAAAAATAGAAGAACACGAGCGAAAGCATGGGTGGAACCCGATGAGTATGCTCGTTTTCTGCCGAAGCGCAAAGCCGCCTGAGCTGAAGAATAACATTCCGAAGGAGAAAGAGAACATTCGCAAGACCTTCGCCGTCTACTGCGAGCATCACAAACCGAAGAACGGCAAGCTCTGCCCCTGCACACGGCACTGCTCGCGACGGTGTTTACGAAATGGATCGCCGCCCCTACGGCATCACGAAAGCCGATCTGCGACCGCTGCGACCGTCCGTGTTTTCGGTGCGAAGGCGACGCGGGATTTCCTCACGATCATGAAGTCCGCGCAGCTCAGGATGTTCCTGCGCCACCCCGTCGTGGCGATCAAGCAGAAGCTCGCAAGCATGGGCGTGGACTACGCGAAGTATCAGCAGGGAGAAGAAGACGACGGATGAGGCAAAGGCGAAGGAGAAGGCGGCAAAGGCGCGTGCCAAGGGCAAAGTGAAAAGAAGAAGTAACGCGGTACCAAAAGGACGGCAGATGAAGTCACCGCTCGTCTGCCGTCGCTACTATATGCTACTTATGCGAGGCTACCTGACGTAGTCCACTGAGCTGCTCAGTGGCACGCGTCACCTGCAGAGGTCTGCTGTAATCTCACTGCGTGGAGGGCCGCCTGCTGCTCTACTGATGGAGCCCGTCGTCTCGATGGAATGAGATGTCCTCGACCGCACGGTTCATCTCGTCAGTGTCACCTGATGCGCTCTGTCGCCTCACGCGACTGCTCGGCGAGCTTACGCACCTCCTCGGCAACGACGGCAGCGCGTCCCCTGCTCGCTCGCACGCGCTGCCTCGATGGCTGCGTTCAGCCGAGCAGGTTCGTCTGTCCTGCGATGTTCGTGATGGAAGTCGATGACGTTGATCGTATCGGCGTTGCGCTCCTGGAGAAATTTCTGCCTGCTGGACGGACTCCTGCCCTGCCTTTGCGAGCTCCGTGCACTCTAGCAGACCTGCTCGATCGCCTGAAAGACGGTCTGTGTCGATGTCGCGGTCTGCTCGATCGACGTCATCAGGCGCTCGTGGTCGATCTTCGCATCGACCGTCTCACTACTGACCTTATTTTCTTTCACCTGCTTCTGCCCTATCTCTTCCTCCCTGATCCACCCGAGGATCATGCTCTCTTTCATTGTTACTTAATTTTATTCCACAGAGATAAAAATACCTTCTCATGATAAAGATGCCGTTATTCGGGCAAGAGGAATGATGTTCACGGGCAAATTCAGTGCGGACGGCGAGTAGGTAAAAGTGACGGGATGAACGGCTGTGCGTCCCGAGATCGGCCAGCTCCGTATACTGTGCGAGGCGAGCAGTCCCTCTGTGCGATGCCTGTGCGATCTGCGGCGGCTTCGGCAGCGTCTGGTCGCCGGTACGCCCGCGACGCAGGCGTCTCGATGAGGCGACTGTGTCCGTCATGACGGCCGTCACCGCGCCCACGCAGAGACGCCGCCGAGCGGACTAGGAATGAGCGCACTGCGCGTCCCGTCATGGGCAGCGCAATGTGGTAGAGGATGCCGTGGTTGCCGTGGTTGACGACGGGCGTCCCGTCCGTTGCATCCACGCCGCTGCGATAGATGTCGTGAACGTTGTCGCCGATGGAAATACGAGCACCATCGCATGGGATCGTAGGCGCGCGGCAGCGTGACGATGCGATCATACGCTGGAACGTGCCGCGCAGGGCGACCTCGTCGCGCGGCAGGTACGCGCCGTGCGGGAAGGAAAAACGGATCGACATCTGCCCCATACGCGGCGACGGAGACGCGCACGGGAGCATTGGCGTGAAAGTCCGTGAGACCCCGTAGACCAGCTCACCGGGCGCAGAGCACGGTCGTATTCATCACGGGGAGAGCCGGTCGCTGCCGCTCGTCGCCACGTAGATGCGCTGTCCGCTCGTGGGTCAAAGTGAGGCGATCTGCGTCGCCTCGCCGACTCTGCAGATAGTCTGTGCTCGGCATACTCAGTGCCGCGCGCGGCGAGAGACGATAGCGAGGTTGGCCTCACCGTCTCGAGGATGACTGCGACCTTCTTCGGCTGTGCCGTGTCGTTCAGATGATGGTAGAGAACACGCGCATCGCCCTCCACCGTGTCACGATGGAGGATGCCGCTCTCCTTCGACATACCCGGGCTGTCCGAAAGAGGCAGCGTTCCGCCCGTATCCTCCGTCATCACATCCCAGCGGCGCATCATGCGCAGCGGCCGAGCCGTCGGGTTTTGCGGCGGCGTCGTTTCCCCGATGATGCCTGCGACACGTTCGCGGATGTCGTCTGGCCTGTGGTCGTTCATGGATGATTTTGTTTCCGCCGCACCGCGCTCACGCACCTGAGTCGTCCCTCACTGTACGGGCAGCGCTGCTCCCGCATGCCGCGCACAGCGGGACAGCAGCCATTGCCGCCGCCCATCGCCCTTGATCCCCTTCTTCATTCCCCTATAGTCCCTTTCCTTATGAATATCAATGTCACCGTGCTGCACGGCTTCTCGATCGGTGCACCGCGGTCCTCGGGCAGCTCTGCCACCCGCACGGCAGCACGCGCCGCAGGTCTGCTCGCAGCCGCAGGCGGAACTCCGTCAGGCCGAGATGCGGCGCGGGGATGTTGACGCGGGTGCAGGCGATACGGATTCGTCTCGAAGCACGTATTGAGCCCGCCTACCCGTCACCGCCGTCAGGTGGATTCTCCTCGGCGAGCATGGTCACGATGCTATCGTCATACGCGCCGTTCGGATAGGAAAGCTGTAGATCGTCCCCATCCCGCGCCACTCGAGGAGCAGTTTTGAGAGCCGCAGCTCGTCGCGCTGCTCCGTCGGCGTGAGCGTCGTGAGCGGGATGTGGTTCGCCGTGTGACTGCCGACCTCCATGCCGCTGTGCTCGGATCAAAAGGGTTGTCCCACGTGCGCTTAGCCGGGCTGTCCGATGCCGTTCGTCACGACGTAGAACACCCGCCTTCATCCCGCGCTCCTGCAGCATTGGGAGCACGACGCGCCAGTTGTCCTCGATAGCCGTCGTCAAGGAGGGATCACTGGCTTTGCGGGCGGTTCCTGCTTGCCCTTGCGCGCACGTGCGTGAGTCCTGCGGCGTGATGGTCGTATCAGCCCTCCTGCTGAGTGGTCCAGCTGTGCCGCAAACGCGGCGGGTGGACGAGCGTAGCGCACCTCATCCGGTTTTGCGTCATCCTCACCATGTGATATTCCAGTATGGAGAGCCCGATGGCTGTGCCGTCAGCAGCCGGCGGCAGCCGCCAAAATAATGAGCGGCGCAGCGGCAGTCCCATGGGTAAGACGCCGCGCAATACCCGCATCAATCCTGTTCCTCCTCCGACGCCTTGCGGATCTTCCGCAGACGATGACTCATGCCTGATTTGCTGATGTGGCAGAGCGCAGCCAGCTCTCGCCATGCTGATCTCGGGATGGGCACGCGCATCTCTGCCGTCTCCCGCGCAGGTCGGCAGGCAGCGCGGCGAGCCGTCCGCTGCGCGCGCAGCCGCTCGATCGCCGCAGGCTGATCTGCCGCCGCATCCACGCATGGAGGTTCGCCGTCTCGACGTTGACGGGCGGTTCACCTGTGCGCGCACTTCGCTGAGGTTGCGCGCACCCTCGATCTCTCTGCCGCCTCCTCGCGCCGATGAGCGGAGGAAATCCATGACGGCGTCGCCCTCTTTGAGATAGACAGACGTACGTCTCGTGGCGGTCGGTCAGCCCGACAGGGAAGTGCAGACGGCGCAGGGTGTATGGAGTGCGCGCGCCATCTCCTCGCTCCGCGCCGTGATCTCGGGTGGCACGCTGCCTCGGGACGATTGACGCTGCCGCCGCCGAAAGTGCGCCGCGCGAGATGAGCGGCGCGACAGACGCTTTTGCGCAGCAGGGCGAGATCGCTCGTGCTGCGCAGGCTCCGCAAGCCGAGCTGCGCGAGCAGCAACGTCACGGCCGCGCGGCGGCAATATTGACGATGTGGTGCGCCGCCGCGCTGCGGCGATGCGCTCCCATCGCGACGGAGGTCTCAATCGCGCCGTCCATCGCGCGCAGCAGACGGATGACGCGGCGCGCACGGCAGCACTCGCCGCCGTAAAAGCGCAGCCCCGCCCGCGCGCACCGTCCGTCGCTCGGAGGCGCCCATGCGCAGGAGTGCCGCGAGCTCCGCCGTCTGACAGCGCACGGTCGACATCCGCGCGAGAGCGCATTTTTACATCCACCAGCAAGGACGCATCTCAGTTCACCCGAAAGTCGTAGACCATGCGCATGACGTTGCGACTGAGCTTGTCGGGATCGTGGCGCACGGCATCCGTCTGACTGATGATGTCCGCCGCAACGAATCCGATGCCGAGGGCGTTGATCGCCTCCTCGTCCACGGCAACGGGGTAGATGTCCTGTGCGGCGTACTGTTTTGCGCAGCTCGGCGGAGATCGGCGCGTTATTGACGAGCATGAAGTCGATCGTTCCGCGCCCTGGGTGCGAGGATTGCCTCTGCGTAGCGCTTGGACGCCGTATAGCCATCGGTCTCACCAGGCTGGGTCATCACGTTGCAGATAGCAGATCTTGAGGAGCGTTGCTTTTGCAGCTCCTCAGCAACACCGCTGACGAGGGTTCGGCATGATGCTCGTATAGAGACTGCCGGGGCCGAGGATGATCGCATCCGCCGTGCGGATCGCCTCGAGGGCGGAGGCACGGCGCGACATCCTGCGGGAACAGGCGCACGCGGCGGATGCGTCCCGGCACCTCGGGGATGCGTGACTCGCCCTCGACGACTGTTCCGTCCTCGAGGATCGCGTCGAGCCGCACGGACTCCTTCGATGCGGGCAGGACACGCCCGCTCAGCCCGCGAGAACCTTCGAGGACTCGCGCAGTGCCGTCTCCATGTCGCCCGTGACCTCCGCCATCGCCGCGAGGAAGAGATTGCCAGAAGCTGTGTCCCGCGAGATCGCTCTGAGCCCTCAAAGCGGTGCTGAGGTTTTTCCATCAACGGCTCGGTATCGGCAAGCGCGACAAGACAGTTACGCAGATCGCCCGGCGGGATAATGCCGAGCTCCTCGCGCAGACGCCCCGAGGACCCGCCGTCGTCCGCCACCGTCACGACAGCAGTCACGTTGCTCGTCCGGTTCCTTGATGCCGCGCAGGGCACCGAGCTCCATGTCCGCCGCCGATCACCGTGACGGTCGGACCGCGGCTGACCGCGCTTTTTCATAGCGACCATATCCACAGAGGCGCGCTGCCCTCGGGCATCAGTGCCGTGATGACGGAGCGGATAACGTGGCGTCGCCACGAGCATGAGAACGCTGCCGACGAGGAGGCAAGTGCCTACCACTGCCGTGAAGCCGTAGTCATAGCTGCGCTGCCGTGTATGACAAAGCGGAAGATTGCCTCCTCGATGGCGTCGATGTACTTATAGTTGAAGATCAGTGCAACACCAGTCCGACAAGGAGCGTGCCCAGCGCAAAGACAAAAGAAACCAGCGCTTGAACCCCATGCGGGATAGAGCCCATTTTATCAGCGATGCATGGATTCGTCATCCCTCGCTCACGTGTTCTACCTCATTCTTCGCGGGGTCACGATGTTCCAGTCGTGCCGTCGTTGCTTCTTGATGCGGTCGTAGAGATGCTTTGCAATAAAGACACGTGGTGCATCCCGCCCGTACAGCCGACGGCGATCACGAGCTGGCTTTTCCTCTCCTTCACATACTGCGGCAGGGAGAAAATCGACGAAGTTGTCGGATGCTCCTCAAACTTCTGCGTCACATCCAGCGACTCGATGTAGGACGCGACCTGCGGAGACGATTGCCGCTCTTTTGCGGAGGAGTCGATGTAGAACGGTTCGGCAAAAAGCGCACGTCGAAGACGAGATCGGCATCGGGGTGGGATGCCGTACGCAAAGCAAACGAAAGGATGTTCACGCTCATCTGCGCATCCGCGCGCGGCGCATCGTAGTGGCGGCGGATGATGTCGCGCGCTGCCTTGCGCAGTTTTCGATGTGTCGACGATCAGCGTCGCACGTTCCCGTATGGGCGCGAGGCGGTTCCGCTCACGCGTCACGCCTCGAGATGCGCGCATCGGGGCGAGCGGATGCGGCCGCCGCGCTCCTTGTAGCGGCGGATGATCACGTCGTCGAGGCCTCGATAAAGAGCAGCTCGTAGGGCGCCGCCGCATCAGCTCACCGAGCACGCGCACAAAGTCGTCGAAGAACTCGCGGCGCGTGTCCACCACGATGGCGGCGCAGCTGATCTGCCCGTGCGTCTCACGGCAGAGATCAATGAATTTGAATGAATACCGGCGGGAGGTTGTCCACGCAAAAAGTAGCGAGATCCTCCATATGGCGCGCGGCGAGCGACTCCGCCCCCGACAGCCCCGTCACGATCACGGGACGGAATTTCTCTGCGGGATGTTTCATATCCATCATCGTCCCCCTTACAGTACAAATTTTTCCACAGCGGCGGCAATCCGTTGTCATCATTGGATGCCGTGACGCAGGACGCTCGTTCCTTCGCCACGGGAGTCCATTCGCCGGGACGACAGAGAATGCGCCCATCGAGCATCTCCCATCGTTGCCGCATCGCCTGCGACCGGTGACCTCGTCCGCGGGTCGGCCCCAGCGCATCGGCGAGGGCGCGCACGCCCACCGCCTTGCTCGTGCCGGGCGGCGTGATGTCGACGCTGGTTCCCGTGTTCTGCTGGACATGGATGGCATCGCCGAACACCTCCGCCACGGTGCGTCGCGGTGGGCAATCCCTGATCGGTCGCGCGGGACGAACTGCGGCACCTCATCAACGTAGCGCAGGTAGTCCTCCCCGCCGCATGGACGTGGAGTTCGCCGTCGTCCGATAGGCGGTGAAATAATCCTCCCGATACGTGGGCGCATAGATCTCCGCCCCGCTGTACCAGTTCACGCTACCAGTCCCGCGCAGCAGAACGTCAGGAACTCCCCGACAAATACGGGGTCAAAATAGCGGGCAAAAGAGCGGCGCCTCGCCCCGTGCCGACGGTATGCTCCGTTGCAGCAGACGACGGGCGCGCGAGCCGAGCAGCCGCGCAAAGTGGAGTGCAGGCACTAGCATCATCCGTCGCAGTGGTGACGGTGACGCCGCCGCGCCATGGCGCGTGCGAGGATGTCCTTCGTCCGCACCGTGATCGTCTTGTCCGAGGTCAGGAGCGTGCCGTCGGATCAGAGTGCGATGAGGTTTGATCGCCATGCCTTCACCCTCTCCGCATCGGAACGGGTGCATCCGCACCATGCCGACTGCATACGTATAGTTGCCGCCGCAGGCAAATGTTTCTCAGCGCGGACGGCGTCTCGCAGTCCGCCTCGCCTTGACCTCGGGAAGGCGTTCCCCATGCAACGCTCGTGCCCGCCGCCTTCCAGCATCGGCGGGTCATTGTACGCATCGCCGATCGCCATTGTCTCACTATGGGGATATCCAGCTTTACCGCGAGTGCCGTGAGCGCCGACGCCTTCGGACGCCCTTCACGACGATCTCGACGAGCCGATCCGCCGAGCGCGTCACGTCGATCTGCGCGCCGAACGCACCTAGGATCTCCTGCGCGCGCCTCACTCGTCGCGCCCCTCCGTCACGAGAGCAGCTTGCAGTTCCCGCAGGATGCGCGAGCATCCCGTCCTGTCCGACCGCCTCACCGGTGAGCTTTTTGCGAGTCCTCGTAAAAGCGCGACTCCTCGCAGGCAGCGGCGGCGTGAGCGGGCACGCCCGCGCTGTAGCTCTGGATGTACCAGCCGCGCGCCTGCGCAGGAAATGTGATGATGTCGCGTGCGAGCGACGGGTCGAGGCGTACTCCTCGCAGACGCGTCCGCTCGGGCTCTTGATGAGCGCCCCGTTGTGAGGCGATGATCGGCACATCGACGCCGGAGTGACTCAGCGACGGGCGGTGCCGCCTCGAACATGCGCCCCACGTCGCAATTGTCACGATAATCCCGCGCGCCGGCGCACTGAACCTGCCGCGATATTCTCTGCTGAGAACGACGTTGCCGTTTGGCGCATCGTCCCGTCCAGATCCGACACAAATAACTTTACCGCCATGATGGCTTCCCTCCGTATCCATTTCCCAAAGGGGAATCGCTGATAAAAATGAAGTCCGTCAGATTGGCGTAGATTTTCGTCCGAACAAGGAGGAAAACCGGACGCATAGCTAAAGCTATGTGGAGGATTTTCCGACGAAGTCGCAACAGATACGCTAAGATGAGCGATGCTGAGTATCAGTGCTTCCCAAGCATTCCCCTGCACATCCCACGAAACTGCTGAGCAAAAATCATTTCCCCTATGCTATAATCATCTCAATCAAAGAAAGGAGCGTTCCTGTGCTCAGCATCTTTCGCCAACTGATCGTCGTCGTCGCCCTGCTCCTCATTCTCGTCGGCATTTTCGGGCTCTCGTCACGTACCGCATTGACCATCGCAGCGCGCGCAGTCTCTCTGCGTACGCGACCATTGATTTTCGCGCATCCTATACCGGAGAGGGACGCCTCGAGGGTGCGACGCTGTCCCTGCTCGACTATCGCTACGACGGTGCGAAGTTCCTGCCCGACGTCATCCTCTATACCGACGGAGCGGCGTGGGAGATGAAGGCGGCGACAAAAGTATACGCCGCATCCCGTAGAGGTGCGGACAGCCCCTACAGAACGAGAACAAGATGTTCCTCGTGTTCCCGCGCGCCAGCCGCCCGCCATCCGCACAGGCGGTGAGCGTCCGTCTGCGCTTCTATTATGACAATGGGCGAGACCGTCGACCTCCCGCTGAACGAGTCCGACCTCGCCTAGTGGCGGCGCGAGCTCAGTCAGGAGTTTAAGGAGCACTGATAAACCCAGCACCACCGTCTTGGGAAGCACTGGTAAATGCAATGATTCCTTATTTATTGTACTGTGATAAAAACATTCGTCAAGGCAGGACTGACCATGAAGAAAATGACCTCATACTGAGTCGCTGCGCTGCTCCTCCTCTGCGGGATCGGCGCAATATTTTTGCGCTGCGCACGGACGTGCAGCACGTCACGCCGGTCATCACGCAGGACGGCACACGGCTCTATGACATCCCGCTCACGGGACGACACGGGGACGGAGGACACTACAGATTGCGGATGCACACGGCGAGACACGATCCGCATTGAGGGGAGTATTTCTGTTATCCATGCGGACTGCCCCGATCAGGTCTGTGTGCGGACAGGGACGCGCAGAGAAAAAGGGGCGACGTGATCGCCTGCCTCCCGCATAAACTCCTGATCGAGAGTGAAATGACATGAGACCGCTTCGTCTTACGGCGCGCATCGCCCTCCTCACCGCGCTCTCCCTCATCCTCTTCCTCCTAGGGCTTTCTCCCCCTGCCGCTGCCCGTGCCGGGGCGAAACTCAGGCTTGCCGCCATCGTCACCCTCGTTGCGCTCCGCATCCTGCCGCGCACGCCTCGACGCCGCCGCCGTTCTCCTCCTGCGCATCTTTCTCTCGCCTTCCTCGGCGGCGGATTCGCTCGCTCCTCTACAGCATGGCGGGCGGACTGGCAAGTTTTGCTGCGATGGCTCTCCTCCTGCAGCGCACAGCAGCTCTCCCTCGTCGGCATCAGCGCCGTCGGCGGGCTCCTCCACAATATGGCGCAGCTGCTCCGTCGCCGCCGCGGTCATGGAGACAGCGCGCTCCTTCTCGCCCGCTCCTCGGCGTCGTCGGCATCCTAACCGGCACGGGCATCGGCATCCTCGCACAATCCATTATGAAAAATTAAATACTAGATAAATATTCTCAATCGCAATATTTTGTGCTATACTGTTCCTGTCGGAATATTGTGGTTCTAAACTATCCCTGTAATATGCCCTAAAGTAAACCCTAGTGAAGCAAGCGTACGACCGCTTTCGCAACGAGGTGTTTGCGTGGCGTATCAGAACAGACACCACAATATCTATCCTTTCTTGTGACGGAGGTTCATATCCATGGGTATCGCATTGAGCATGATTCCCTCGGCGAGGTCAAAGTCCCCTAGCAGACAAGTACTGGGCAGCGCAGACGGAGCGCAGCTGCGAACTTCCCCATCGGCATCGGGAAGATGCCCGCCGAGATCATCCACGCATTCGGCATCCTGAAAAAGTCTGCCGCCATCGCCAACCACACGCTCGGCAAGCTGGATGAAAAGCGGCTCTCCGCCATCTACAAGGCATGTGATGGAGATCCTCGACGGCAAGCTCGCCGCCCACTTCCCGCTCGCCGTATGGCAGACGGGCAGCGGCACCGCAGTCAATATGAACGTCAACGGGGTCATCGCAGAACCGCGGCAACGAGATCGCGGGGAGAAAAATTCTCCATCCGAACGACCACGCGAACATGTCGCGAGGCTCGAACGACACCTTCCCGACCGCCATGCACATCGCCGCCGTCATCGCCATCGAGGACGGGCTGTTCCCCGCGATCGACCTCCTCGCCGCAACCTTCCGCCGCCTCATGCGCGAGAGAACGACAGCATCGTCAAGACAGGACGCACGCATCTGCGGGACGCCGTCCCCATCTCCTTCATGCAGGAGATCAGCGGCTGGCTCGATATGCTTGAGCAGTCGAAGAAGCAGCTGCAGGCATCCCTCCTTCCTCACGAGCTTGCCCTCAGCGGCACCGCCGTCGGCACAGGAGCTCAACGCACCGAAGGGCTTCGATGTCGCCGCTCGCGCGTGCGGCGCGAGCGAGCTGACAGGCAAGCCCTTCGTCACCGCAACGAACAAGTTCCACGCGCTCACGAGCAAGGACGCCGTCGTCTTTGCCGCATGGCGCACTCAAGGGGGCTTGCCGCCAACATGATGAAAAATCGCAAACGACGTGCGCTGGCTTGCCTCGGGGCCCACGCTGCGGGCTCGGTGAGATCACGATCCCCGCAAACAGGCCGGGCAGCTCGATCATGCCGGGCAAAGGTCAGCCGACCCAGTGCGAGGTCCGTCACCATGGTCGCCGTGCAGGTCATCGGGCAACGATGCCGCCATCGGCTGCTGCCTCACAGGGCAATTTCGAGGCTCAACGTCTTCATGCCCGTTATCATCTACAACTTCCTGCAGTCGACGCGCCTGCTCACCGACTCCCTCAAGTCGTTCAGACGACCGCTGCGCCGTCGGCATCAAAGGCAAACCGCGAGAAGATGCACAGAACCTGCACCGCTCGCTCATGCTCGTCGCGGCGCTCAATCCGTATATCGGCTACGAGAACGCCGCCAGGACAGCACACAAGGCGTTCGATGAGAACATCAACCTGAAGGAGGCATGCGTCGCGCTCGGCTTCCTCACCGCAGAGAAGTTCGACGAGTTTTTCCATCCCGAGGAGATGGTGTAAAGGCTAGATCATACAGATCTGCTCCAGTACATCGGGGCTGCTGCGCAGAGCTGCAAACTTCGTACAGCGGTCCCGTTTTCACAATAATTCTCTTTATGGGGTCAAAAAAATGCTATATAGCAGCAGTAACACAAATGTTAGCAGAAATGGAGCAAAGCCATGCAGAACGCAACATATCAAAATCATCATCGGCTTTTGGCAAGGCAGGCAAGACGCTTGCGAGCTTCCTCGCGAAGAGGGCGAGTGTCGCACTCGTCGAGGCGGTCAAGAGAGCGCTACGGCGGTACCTGCATCAACGTCGCCTGCATCCCGTCGAAGTCGCTGGAGTACAGCGCGTCTCTCGGCGGCGGCGGGCGGTGACTTTGCGGCAAGGCGGAGCGCTATCGTGCGGCGATTGCGGAAACGCCGCCTCACGAAAAATGCTGCGCGAAAAGAACTACGCCAAGGTGACGGGCGCGGGTGCTGTCGTCATTGACGGAGAGGCATCGTTTGTCGATGCGCATACCGTGCGCATTGTTGGCGCGGACGGCGCGCAGACCGTTACGGCGGGCGTATTTTCATCAATACGGGTGCGCTTCCCTTCGTCCCGCCGATCAAAGGTGCGGCAGAAGTACGCACGTCTACACAAGCGAGACAATGATGGATCTGGACGAGCTGCCGAAAGCTCGTCATCATCGGGGGCGGCTACATTGGGCTGGAGTTCGCGTCATACTATACCAACTTCGGGTCATGCGTCACCGTCATACGGGACGGCACGGCCTTCATCCCGCGTGAGGATGCAGAAATCGCCGCACGCGTCCTGCAGCATACAAAGGATTGCGGCATCCATATTCTGATGGGGGCAAAGGTGCAGCGCATCGAGGGACAGCGCGGAGACTGCGAACGTCGTCGTGCAGACGGCGGACGGAGAAAACGCTTGCGGCGAACGCCATCCTCATTGCCACGGGCCGCCGCCCGAACATCGAAGGCTGAATCTTGCGGCGGCGGGCGTTGCTGTGACGGAGCGCGGTGCGGTCGCCGTTGACGAGCATCTGCGCACGAACGTCCCGCATATATGGGCGATGGGCGATGTCGCGGGCGGCCTGCAGTTCACCTACATCTCTCTCGACGACTTCCGCATTGTAAAGGATCAGCTTGTGGGCAGCAGTACACGTACAACGGCAAATCGCGGTGCCGTCCCTACTCCGTCTTCCTCGATCCGCCGCTCTCGCGCGTCGGCATGACGGAGGCACAGGCGGAGGCGGCAGGCTTTGATGTGCGCGTCCTCCGCCTAGAGGTCGCTGCCATCCCGAAGGCACAGGTCTACAAAAAGCCTGCCGGCATGCTCAAGGCCGTGGTTGACGCAAAGACCGACATCGTCCTCGGTGCGCATTTCTTCTGTCCCGAGTCACGGAGATGATCAATCTCATGACAAATGGCCATCGACCACGGCATTACCGCCGCTGCGCTTGGCTCTGCCATCTACACCACCCGACCATGACCGAGGGCACTGAACGACTTATTTGCGTAGGGGAGACGACGATGACACTTTCACACAAAGCGGCGCGATTTCTGCTGCGCCGCCATATTCGCTTGCTGCTTCTCCTCGGAGCAGAGGCGAGGCGACAACCGAGACAGCCCCATACCGGCGACAAGAACGGCGCCCGTCGAGGACACGGCCATACAGCAGCTCTCGATGGAGTTTCGCCATCCTGTCGCAGACGGCACGCTCATGCGTATGATCTGCCTGATCGACGTCCCCGCGAAAAATGCGCTCTCGGCGAGGAGCTCGCGGCACGCAGCATCGACAGCGAGCACTTCATCACCTGCCTCGGCGAGTTCGTCGGCAAGGAGTTCGCAGACGGCCGCTTTCAGGATATCGCTGAGCACTACGTCCCGTGGACGGAAGCGCGTGAGGCAGACTTTCGTGCGATGCTCGACGCGCACAATCTCGCCGCCGAGAACGACTATGGTGCACTGGGCAGAGACGGTGCAGAATCCCGCCTACAACATCGTCATCGCCTATCAAAGCGGACGCAGCCTGCATATCACCTCCGCAGGAGCGGCGCTGAGCGAGCATGAAAACGCCGTCGAGGGACGCCGTCCTCACTTGGGTGGATGACGCGTTTGCGGCAAAAATGAGGAACCACTAAAAGAAACAGGGAGATCACGCCATGCAGACGTGATCTCCTGTTTTTTATTCATGCCTCTTTGCGGTCAAACGGGACCTGCCCCAGCTCGAGGTCTGGATTGTTCTCGCGAATCCAGCCAAGCGCCCACTCGTTGTTGACGAGGGAGGACGGGGTTGCCGTTTCGGTCGTGAACGAACATGCCGCGATCCGCACCGCGCAGATCGGCGGGCTTGATCTCGCGCCCATCGGGGAACGCGAGCCAGCGCGCCGTCTCAAACGGCTGCATCTGCATCGTGATCTCCGTGTTGTACTCGTTCTTCAGACGGTGTTCAGGCACCTCGAACTGCAGCGTGCCGACCGTGCCGACGATGCTAGCTGTCAAGGCCCGCACCAACCTGCTCAAGAGCTGGATCGCGCCCTCCTGCGTCAGCTGCTCGATGCCCTTGACGAACTGCTTGCGCTTCATCGTATCCTTTGCCGCGACGCGTGCGAAACGCTCGGGCGGGAACACGGGAAGTCCTCGAACTTGAACTTGTGCGCGGGGTCGCAGGCGTATCGCCGATGCCGAATACGCCGGGGTCAAACAGCCCCACGATGTCGCTTGGGTACGCCGTGTCGATGATCTGGCGATCCTGCGCGAGGAACTGCTGCGGCTGGGCGAGCTTGATGAGCTTGCCGCTCGGTGCATGCCAGACGCTCATGTTGCGGTCGAATTTGCCCGGGTGATGCGGATAAAGGCGAGGCGGTCACGGTGCGCGGGGTTCATGTTCGCCTGAATCTTAAAGACGAATCCCGAGAACTGCTCATCGTCCGGTGCGATCACACCATCCGAGGAGTTGCGCGGTGCGGGTGTCGGCGCAAGACGGATGTACTCCTCAAGGAAGTTCTGCACGCCGAAATTCGTCATCGCAGAGCCGAAGAACATCGGCGTCAGCTCTCCCGCATCAATCGCCGCACGGTCAAATGCCTCGCCTGCGTCGCGCAACGCTCGATGTCGTCCGCAAGGGCGGCGGCGGCCTCGCGCCGACGCGCTCCTTCCACGCAGGGATCATCCATCGCAAACACCTCGAGACGCGCGTCTCCTGCCCGTGGCTCGTGTCCTCGGCAAAGAGCTCGATGCGGTTCTTTTCGCGGTCATAGACGCCGCGATACGTGCCGTCCGTCCCGATCGGCCAGTTCATTGGATAGGAGCGGATGCCGAGCACGTTTTCAAGCTCGTCCATGAGATCGAGCGGTGCCTTGCCGAAGCGGTCGAGCTTGTTGACAAAGGTAAAGATGGGGATGCCGCGCTGCCGACAGACGCGGAAGAGTTTGCGCGTCTGCGCCTCGACGCCCTTTGCCGCGTCGATGATCATGACGGCGCTGTCCACCGCCATCAGCGTGCGGTACGTGTCCTCACTGAAGTCCTGATGCCCCGGCGTATCGAGGATGTTGATCCGATAGCCGTCATAGTCGAACTGCAGCACGGAGGACGTGACAGAGATGCCGCGCTGCTTTTTCGATCTCCATCCAGTCAGAGACGGCATGACGCTGCGTCTTGCGCGACTTGATCGAGCCCGCGAGATGGATTGCCCCGCCGTAGAGCAGCAGCTTCTCGGTGAGCGTCGTCTTGCCCGCGTCCGGGTGCGAGATGATGGCAAAGGTGCGTCGCTTCGCGATCTCGCGGTCGAGTTCTTCTTTCAGAGCTCCCGCAAATCTCCCCTTACTTTAGTGTCAGTGATACGGGGCGGTGATCGCTCCCGAATACATCCGCATGAATCTCCGCCGCCGCGATGCGGTCACGCAGCTCCTCGGAGACGAGAGTAGTCGATGCGCCACCCGCATTCGTCTCGCGCGCATGGCGCAGATACGACCACCACGTATACGCCCCCGTGAGGTCGGGATGAGCGCGCGGAACGTATCGACAAAAGCCCGCATCGAGCAGCTCCGTGAACTTGCCGCGCTCCTCGTCCGTAAAGCCCGCGTTGCGGCGGTTGCTTTCGGGTTCTTGAGGTCGATCTCCGTATGCGCAACGTTGAGGTCGCCGCAGACGACGACGGGCTTTTTCGCACGCAGATCGAGCAGGAATGCACGGAACGCATCCTCCCACGTCATGCGGTAGTCGAGTCGCTCGAGTGCGCGCTTTGCATTCGGCGTGTAGACCGTGACGAGATAGACGTCATCGAACTCCATCGTGATGACGCGCCCCTCGTGGTCATGCTCGGGGATGCCGATGCCGTAGGTCACAGAGAGCGGCTTCACGCGTGTAAAGATCGCCGTACCCGAATAGCCCTTTTTCTCCGCACTGTAAAAATACTGCTCGTAGCCGGGCAGATCGAGGATCGCCTGCCCCTCCTGCATCTTCGTCTCCTGCAGGCAGAAGGCATCCGCGTCGAGCTCCTTGAACGCCTCCATGAAGCCCTTCTTGAGGGCGGCACGCAGGCCGTTGACATTCCATGATACAAAGCGCATCGCGTCGTCCTCCGTCAGAGCGTCTTATACGCCGAAATCGGCCAGAATACGAGCATCGCCTTCCCCTTGATGAGATCGTACGGAACGAATCCCACATCGGCAAAGCGGCTGTCCTCGGAGTTGTTGCGGTTGTCGCCCATGACGAAGATATGCCCCTCGGGAACCGTCGCCTTCGGGTACTCGCTCCGCGTCTTTTTCGAGGATATAGTCCTCTGTGAGCAGCTGATCGTTGACGAGCACGCGCCCCTCGCGGATCTCGATCGTATCCCCCGGCACGGCGATCACGCGCTTGATGAAGTCGCGGCTCGGATCGCGCGGGTACTGAAAGACGAGTACGTCCCCTTCTCGGGCGGATGGAACCGGTAGATGAACTTGTTGACGACAAGGCGCTGCTCCGACTCAAGCGTCGGGCGCATCGACGGTCCGTCAACGACATAGAGTTCGACGATAAACGTGCGAATGAACATCGCAAGAGCAACGGCGACGACGATGGAACAATCCAGTCCTTGATCTCAGACGCCGTTGATGTTTCCTGTTCCATGAGGCCTCCCTCCCAGCCATACGGGAAGCACGGATAAAGAGCTGCAGTCGGTCTGACGGAGTTCATCTTATCTGTGATTCCTAAGAAAAAGATGAAAGAAACGCGAAAATAGGGACTGCCGCAGCGAGTCCCCATCTTCATCGATTAGCGTTTTTCCCGAATACGAGCTGCCTTGCCCGTGAGACCGCGCAGATAGTAGAGCTTGGCGCGGCGGACGATGCCGCGGCGCGTCACCTCGATCTTGGCGATACGCGGGGAATGCACAGGGAAGAGACGCTCGACGCCGACGCCCGATGCGATGCGGCGCACGGTGAACGTCTCGCGGACACCCGTGCCCTGGCGGGCGATCACAACGCCCTCGAACACCTGGATACGCTCGCGCGTGCCCTCGACGATGCGGGCATGGACGCGCACGGTATCGCCCGGTGCGAACTGCGGGATGTCGGAGCGGAGCTGTTCCTTCTCAGGACTTCGATGATGTTCATGGGTTTTCCTCCTTCGATCCGGGCGTTCATACGCGACCCTTTGTCGCCCAGCGGACCACCCACACACATACCCTAGAGACTATATCACAAGATGAAGGTCTGTGCAAGAAAAATTTTTCAGCGTCGCCGCAGATCGACGACGTTGTTCTTCACGGACTCTCCCGCTGCTCCTTGTCGTGCGCCTTCTCCTTCGGGCGGCGCGGCGGCGTGCTTCTGCCAGTCCGGTTCACAGGTGATGCGGTTGCGCCCATTTTTCCTCTGACGCGTAGAGTGCGGTATCCGCACGCTTGACCAGCGTCGTCGTATCGTCGCTCGATCCGTTCCAGACGCCGACACCGCCGCTGCACGTCACCTGACGCTCCGGCAGGAGGCGTGCCTCAGCGACACCCTCACGGATCTTATCGGCAAACTCTTTGGCCTGATCTCCGTCATAGTGCAGGCAGAGCAGGATGAACTCCTCCCCACCCCAACGGATGAGGACATGGCGTCGATCAAGGAAGGAGAGGATCTTCTGTGAGAAAGCCATAGAGCACCTCGTCGCCCGCATCGTGCCCGTACGTATCGTTGATCGACTTAAAGTGATCGATGTCGAACATGACGAGGGAGAGCGGCTCGCCCGTATCCCGTGCGATCTTCGTGAAGTCACGCATCGCGGACGGGAATCGGTTGCGGTTGTAGATGCCCGTGAGCGGGATCGATCTCCATGCGCTTTTTGACTTCAATAACCTCCTCCTCGAGCGTCGAGGCATGCTCCAGGAGCTGGCGCTCCGCCTCGGCACGATCAGGATGAGCTGGATGATGAAGAAAGCCGATGGTGTAGATGCTGAACGGTGTGAAGAAGCTCTGCCCTTCGTAGAGACGGTACTGGAACGCGAGCGCATCGATGATGCCGAGCGGCACGATGATGAGCAGGGCGATCAGAGCGATGCGGCGTGCTTGTTGCCTGCCTTGCTCGACTTCCAGAGTGCGTATGCGACGTAGCTGCCCCAGACGGCGAGTCCCGGCACGTATGGGAACTGCATCATGTAGAGGCCGAACTGCCCCATCATCTCTACGATGATGCCCGACCACGAGGGCACGACGAAGATGTTGTTCAGGCGCATGATCCACGAGCGGTACTGACGGTTCACGACCTCGACGAGGAGGATGCTGCCCGTGACGGGCAGCAGGTAGGACGAGATCAGCTCTGTGCGCCACCAAAAACCGGCCAGTCCATCCACATGAAGATGAGGTTCGAGGCTGAACATCCAGACAAAGAACGTCGTCAAGAAGAGCATGAGACGCAGATAGATGCCGCGTCGCGCCGCATCGACGACAAAGTACACGCCGAGCACCATCATAAAGATGGCAATGGCCGTCAGCCCCGCAACGTAGGGAAAGTCATAAATAAAGAGCCGCTTGACGAGTTCGGATTCCTTATCGATATGCACGCGGTTGAGCTGCGTGAGCACCACGGATTGTCTGCGATGTCACGCGGACGATGAGTTCCCGTCCTGCCGCCCATGCGGGCAGATTGACGAGATGCCACTTGCGCCCGTACTTCTCCAGCTGCGGGTCACTGCCCCATAGCGATAGATGGACGACCCATCCAGATAGACACGGACGGACTGATCGATGGTCGCAAAGAAGAAGCTCTCATCGCCCCGCATATTCGCCGGGACATGGACGCGCAGCCATGCGTTTCGCGTTCCTCAGGGAACAGCGGCACCCTCACGCGGGTCAAACGGCACCATGCGCTCCATCGCTCGGGCGAAGTTGGGCGGTGTTTTCATCGCCTTGACGTTGGTATCGACGGTATTCTCCTGCCAGTATTCCCACGTCAGCGTTTCCTCCTCTGCCGACGCACTGCTCCCGATGCCCAGAACCAGCACAAACAGTACAATTAATAGGAAAAATATCCCGGTTCGCTTTCGCACATCCGTCACCTCCTATCTATTGTTTCGTTTCATCGCGTCTTTTTCTTAATAGCTGGGGGTAAAAAGTCCTAAAATATTTTTGCAACGATCTCCTCGGGTACGTCGCTGCGCACACATACCCTGCCGATGTCCTCGGCGAGCACCCAGTGAATCCGCCCGCCCACGGTCTTTTTGTCATGAAAGAGATCCGTGTACATCGCATCCGGCGACGCGCCCTCGACAGAGCAGGGCAGCCCCATCGCGGCAGTCAGCCGCTCGATACGAGCACACGTCTCTGCAGGAGGAGCTCCATCGCCGTACTGATGCGCGCCGCGCCGATCATGCCGATGGCGACAGCCTCGCCGTGGCGGTAGCGCGTGTAGCCCGTCTCTTTCTCAATCGCATGGGCGATGGTATGTCCGAAGTTCAGGATGCGGCGCAGGCCGCCCTCACGCTCATCCTGACGGACGACGTCTGCCTTGATTTCGCAGGAGCGCGCGATCATGCGAGATGCCGCTGCGGGGGTGAGGGCGAGCACATCGTCACGATGCTGCTCCAGCCATGCGAAGAACTCCGCATCCGCAATGACGCCGTACTTGATGATCTCCCCGAGCCCCGTCGCGATCTCGCGCGCGGGCAGTGTCCGCAGGCGGTCGAGATCCATGATGACGGCGTCGGGCTGGTAGAATGCGCCGATGAGGTTCTTGCCAAGCGCATGGTTGACGGCGACCTTGCCGCCGACACTCGAGTCCACCTGTGCGAGGAGGGTCGTCGGCAGCTACTGAACGGCACGCCGCGCATGTAGGGTCGCGGCAACAAAGCCCTGAGATCGCCGACGACGCCGCCGCCGAGTGCAAAGATCGGCGATTTGCGGTCAAGCCCCAGCTCAATCGCACGCGTATAGAGCTCGTTCGCTATGGTAAGGCTCTTCGAGGACTCCCCGGCAGGGGACGGTGACGATCGCAGCCTCCACGCCGCCGCGCGATCTGCTCTGCCGTATGGGCGGCATAGCGCGGCCCGACGTTCGTATCCGTGACGATCATGCCGCGTGAGGGTATCCTGCCCCGACGGACGAACGCCGTGAGCACCTCATCCATCCCGCTGCCGATCTCGATGGCGTAGCTGCGCGCACCAAGCACGACCTCTACCGTACGTCTCATATCACTTTCTCCATATCCGCGTCGCCTGTACGATGTACTCCGCCACCTCGAGCGGCGAACGGCGGCTCGTATCCACCGTAATGTCCGCCCCCGCATGGGGGTGCGGCGTTCCTCCAACAACTGCACAACAGCGGCACGGCGATCACCCGCATCGGCGCCGTCGAGCTACGGGACGCGCGCCGCGTGCCCGCCGTCCGCTGCAGGGATGGTATCGACATCGGCGGTCAGCGCGACGAGGACACCGTGTTCGCGCAGGAGTGCAGCATTCTCCGCATCCTTGACCGTCCCGCCGCCCGTTGCGATGACAAGCCCGCTCCGCGCGGCGACGGCGCACGGCTTCCTTTTTCCCGTGCGCGAAAGTACAGCTCGCCGTGCTGCGCGAACATCTGCGGAATGGGATGCCGCACGCCTCCTCAATCTTTTTATCGAGATCGTGAAAAGGCGCAGCCGAGCCGTCCCGCGAGGAGGCGTCCGACGCTCGTCTTGCCCGTCCCCATAAAGCCGATCAGTACAATGTTTTTCATGCGTTCTGCCACACCTCGGCGAGGCCGTGCACGGTGAGGCGAGCGAGCGACGCCTGAAGATCCGTCATATTGTCCGCGCTGAACTGCGAGCACACGGCATCCACCAGCACGAACGCCGTCATCGCCTCACCGACCACGGACGCGGCAGGGACGGCGCAGGTGTCGCTGCGCTCCTTGCTCGCCGAGACCGCCTCCCCCGTCGCGAGGTCGATGGTCTGCAGCGGCGCCATCAGGGTCGGGATGGGTTTTCATCGCCGCGCGCACGATGAGCGGCTCTCCGTTTGTCATGCCGCCCTCAAGGCCGCCCCGCGCGGTTGGTCTTGCGATAGGGACGTCCATCTGCGCCCATATAGAGCTCATCGTGGATCTCACTGCCGGGCAGATGCGCGCACGCAAAGCCTGCGCCGATCTCCACGCCCTTGATCGCCTGAATGGACGCAGGTGCGCCCGCCAGACGAGCCATCGAGGCCGTCGATCCCACTGCGTATGCGTACCAAGTCCGTGGGCAGTCCGCGCACGACGATCTCAAAGATGCCGCCGAGCGTATCCCCTGTCTGCTTCGCCTCGTCGATGCGTTCTCTCATGCGCGCCCTGCCGCCGCGTCACAGCAGTTCAAATCGTCGGGTTGGTCACTCCGATATCGTCGGCACGGATGACCGCCGCATCGACGGCCACACCGCCGATCTCCGTGACGTGGGACGCAATGTCGATACCGAGCGCCGCGAGGGCTGACGGCAGACAGCGCCGACCGCGACCCGCATTGTCGTCTCTCGAGCGCTCGACCGCTCGAGGATGTCACGCGCATCCCTGCGATCGTACTTCAGCACGCCCGCCAGGTCGGCGTGTCCGGGCGCACTGCCGTAATCCGTTCCCCCGTCGGTGTGCCGAAGGGATCCATGCGATCCGTCCAGTTCACAAAGTCGCGATTCACGACCTGCAGGGTAAGCGGTGTGCCGATGGTCTCGCCAAAGCGCAGCCCTGAGAGCACGAGTACGCGATCCGTCTCGATCTTCATGCGCCCGCCGCGTCCATAGCCGCGCTGGCGGCGCCAGCTGAGCATCGAGCTCCGCACGCGAGGCTGCAGCCCCGCCGGCAGACCATCAATGATTGCCGTCAGTGCCGCGCCGTGCGATTCTCCCCGTGACAAACCGCAGCTGTCCCATGTGAATCCCCCTCTGATCATCCCACTTTGTATATATGTATATATTGTAATAATTTCGATAGATTAGTGCTTTTCCTGCCAACGAACAATTAAAAGTTCATGTGCCTCGCTACTCGTGCGCCGCCATCGCCGCTGTCTCAAGTGTAATCACTGCATGGAGCATCGTGCCGTCCGCTGTCAGACTTAGCGTCTTGAACACGGCCGTGCGTTCCCCGCTTTCCACCTCGCGCAGAAAGGAGATCAGGGAAAAATAATCGCCGCTCACGTGAAGCTCAGCACTCTGCCGTACGATCTCCCCATCAGAAACAGCGGGTGCGGAAGCATGCGGACAAGTGTCACCCCGCATGGCGGGCACTGTGCTCTACCGATGAAAAGAACGATCCCTGTGCGTGTTCCTCAGGCAGAGCAGCCGCAAGGCGTGCCTCACGCAGACGCAGCTTGTCCTCCGCCTGCGCATCCGCGTGAACCGTGCGCTGATACACCTCCGTCCGTGCGAGGACAGCACGCGCCGCATCGCGCTCCGCCCGCGCGGCCTCCCGCTCTGCAGAAAAATACGGCGACAGCAGTGCCGCGTATAAAAGGGCAAGAAAAAACGCCCAGATCAGCGCGACCATCAGGTGCTGACGCTCCGTCCCCCGCCGCATCACAGCCCCAAACCATCCGTGCGCAGGACAAAGCGGATGTATCCATCCTCCCGCGATGCCTCTGCCAAGACCGGCGGTGCACGAAAAAGCCATCCGCTGCGATGTGTTCCGTCATTGTCGCGAGAGCCTCGTAGCTCTCCGCCTCCCCTCAATCTCCAGCATCTGCCCCACGCGCAGTGCGGTGAGGTGAATGCCCTTTGAGCGGCAGTGTGCCGAGGTGTACGAGGAGCGCACGCAGAGGCAGGGACTCCGCCTGTACTTTTGCCAGCGCACGCTCACGCTCTGCCACAGCGGCACGCCGCATGGCATGCTCCTCCATGCGGCGTACATCCGCATCATGAAGGCGCAGCTCCTCCTGCACCGTCTCTGTCGCTGTGCGCTCCGCCATCAGGTCGGCCGCATCCGCCGACACGGCCACGGCGAAGATGAGCGTCGCCGCTCCTGCAATCAGCTCTGAGCGCGGCGGCGCGGACGCGGAATGATATGATGCTCTGCGTGCCAAGAGAGCGGCGAGAGGCGCGCGGGACGAGCAGCCCCGCATAGATGCGGCGCACTCTCCCGTGCACTCCTCCGGCTCCTCCCATGACATCTGCGGATCCCGTGCCGCCGCAATCAGCGGGGCAAGAGTGCCGCCGTCGCGCGGGCAGATCGTCAGCCGACGCAGACGGAGGCCACGCGCAGAGAACGCCGAAAAATATGACTGCACACGGCGTTCCGTCATGGCTGCCGTCCAATAGCGATGTATGTTGGCATCCGTCTCCATAGGAGCACAGCAGAGCTGCAGATCGGCGGGCAGTGTGCGTCCCTCTCTATCTGCCTCCGCGCGCATCGCCCAGAGGAGAGCCGCCTGCAGCTCTCTCCCCGTCAATGCTGCGGGGAGTTCCCGCTCCGCCGTCACGGCAAGCTCCGCAGGCAGGGCAAGCCCGAGCGGCAGGTGCATCCATCAAGCGCATGCAGCGCTGCGCAGGCAACAGCAGCGAGAGAAGCGGCATCTGCTCCGTCACAGGAACACGCCACTCCCGATGATGCACTGACGGTCCACGTACCATCCTTCTCCTCCGGTGCAGCGAGGCGGACGAGCCGCAGCCCCTCCGCCGTCACGCTGATGCCCACCGCCTCACGCGGACGCAGTCTAAAACCATCGACGCCAAACATAGTGCCCATCCTTCTTTTCCATCTGCGCACGGACGATCTTCGCCCGCGTCCAGTGCTCACCATCCGATACATCCGTATCATGCCGCCGATCTACGGCAGCGGCAGTGACCCAGATTGTTCCGTCCGTCTGCGGCTCGATCACGACGTGCAGGTCGATGTCCGCCGCCATGGGGACATCGTGCACGGCAACGCTCCGCCGTTCCCCAGCGGACAATTTCCCCAGCAGCGGATGAACGCTGCTCCAGCTCGTCTGCCACTGCTCAGTACACCACTCTCCGCCGCAAGGCTGCAGCTGCATCTCACGCTCATACTCCGCCGCGACAGTTCCGCCGCTGCGCGTCAGGGACGCGGCGGCCATGGCGATGAGGAGGAGCAGTGCGAGAATGCACAGTCCGAGCGCCGAGACGAAACCATCCTGCCCGCACCGGGATTTTTACCGCCCACCTTGATCCTCCCGCAGATAGACGGAGGTTGCAGTAGTGCAGCTCCCTGCCCGTCGCCACGCTCTCGCCCGTCATCTCGATGTGATAGAGGCGGGGCATTGTGCGTCCGGCCCGTATGGAAAAACGATGAGATGTGCACACCTGCGCCCGCATAGCCGCCCGTCAGCGGTGCAGCAGACGTCTGATACACCAGTCTGCCGCCTGTGAGCCAATAGGAATCCAGCGGCGTCCCCACTGCTTTTTCCTCCATGCTGTGCCGCATCCGATAGATTCCCTGCGTGTCCTGCGCAACATACGACGAGGAGAGCACGGACTCCGTAATGCGCGCCATGGCGATCTGCATCTCCTGCCGCAGCTCGGCATCGGCGGCCGTACGCTGATAGCTGCGCCAGCCCCACACGAGGGCAAAAGACAAGAAAGGTCAGCAGGAACGCGAAGATCGGCAGGCTGACGGCGAGTTCCGTCAGCACAACGCCGCGCTCCCCACCTGCTCTACGGTGCCGCCTGCGTATCATATCGCTTCATCCTCCGCACGTAGTCCACCGTCTCCGCGCGCCCCAAGACGCGCCATGAGAGGTGCAGCGTCACATCATAAAAATCTCCCTGACGCACAACATCTGCACGCAGGGTATGGGTCATCGTTCACGCGAACCGAGGCGCGCTGACCGCCGGAAACGATCCATGCGCAAGACCCGCCTCCATCACAGAGAGCTCCTGCCGCGCCAAGAACGCCGCATCCATGCGCGCTGAGGACTGCTCTGCGAGCAGCGCACTGCGAGCAAAAGATCCCGAGCACGGCGGCGGCGGGAAAGCACAATGCAGCCGAGGATCACCGCCTCCACTGAGCACCCAGCCGCGCGCGTCATTCCTCATCGCGGCCTCCGCGCTGGAGCCGGATGCGTGCCACTGTCGATGATGACGTTCAGCGCATCCCGCGCGTGCCCCTCTGCCTCGATGCGGATGGTCATGTTGCTGCTCCCTGCCCGATGCCGCCGTTGCGGTCAAATGACATGGGTTTCCCGTCCGCCGTCACCTGTGTGATTCGCACGAGCGGAAGCATCCGATGGGCACGTCCCGCCCCGCCGTGCGGCGCGATTTCATGCTGCCGCCCCGCACGTAGAGCTGCGGTTCGCGCGCCCCTGCCGCCGTTCCTCCGAGCATGTAGAGCGGCATTGCCGTCGTGCGGCTGACCGCCTGTATGCGGCGCAGCTCACCGACGAGATGCACCGCCTCATACTCCACGGCCGCCCGCGCATAGAGAGAGCGCGCACGCGGGAGTGCTGCGGCGCCGAGCACGGCTATGATCGACGCGGCGAGCAGGACGTGCAGGAGCATCATGCCGCGCGCATCCCTCCGCATCACGGCAGCCCCCAGTAAAGCTGCCAGAGCTGCCGCCCCGCGAAAGTCATCCCACATAGCCGCCGACGGCGAGGAATGGACCGAACGGGATGCCGTCATGCCGACTCTTGCGCCCCGTGAGGAGAAGAAACGCCGCCGCCGCTCCGCCGAGCAGGAACGCCGTCCATACAGCGACAATCGCTGCCTCCCAGCCGAGCCAGAGTCCAAGTCCGGCGGCGAGCTTTTACATCACCGCCCCCAAGTCCGCCGCGCGCGGCAAGATACAGACAATAAAATAAGACGCCGCAAAGCGTCCCGCCCAAAGAGTGCATCTGAAATTGAGTCCAGTCCCGAGACCATCAGTCCGAGGACGGCAAACGGCAGTGTGATGCAGTCATAGAGCATCCCATCGCGCAGATCGAGATAGGAGAGCCAGAGCAGCACCGCCGTAAAGAGCATTCCGCATCCGCCGCGCAGCCCCAAACCGTAGGTCAGGAGAACGCCAAGACTGCCCGCACACCAGAGCAGGATGAGGACAGGCGCGGCACAGCGCGACGGACAAAACGTGTGCGCTGTCTCCTGCATCACGCCATCCCCCTCTAGTTCCGTGTATGGTACTCCTCCGCCGTGCGTCCTGCACAGGTCGCACGCCAGACACCGTCCTTTTTCTCTACCTGATAGGAGACGTTCTCCGTGGAGAGTTCCTGTGCGCCGGCACGTATCGTCCCCGCAGGCGGTTTCAGATGCTTCAGATCCGTCACGTAGTCCGTGAGATCATCAACGCCCGCAGGGTTTTTCCCCTTTGCCGTCTGATAGAGGACAATCGCCGTATCGAGTGCCGTGAGATCCGCCTGCACCTTCACCGTGTTTGCGGTCGCGAGCGCTGAGGAAAAAGCGCGGCACGGCAATCGCAAGGATCACCGCCAGAATCATGACGGCAAGAAGGGTCGAGAGCAGAGAATCCGCGCTCACCGCGCAGTACAGCTCTATTTGAAATCAACGAACTCGTCAATGCGCGCACCGCCTTTCGCCATTGGCTCCACGAAACTGCGCCACACATCCATCACAATCACACGCGGGTGCGTACGATCCTCCAACGCCTTGCTGAGTGCCGCCGCAAACTCCTCCTGCGTCGACACGCGTACGGCCTTGATGCCGAAAGCTCTCCGCGTATTTTACATAGTCCATCTCATGGTCCAGCTCACAGGCAATATAACGCTCCTTGTAGAGCACCTTCTGCAGCTGGCGTATCATCCCGAGGCTGCGGTTGTTCGCGATGATCGAGATCACGGGCAGCCCCAGACGTGCAATCGTATAGTACTCATTCCCCGTCATCTTGATGCCGCCATCGCCCGCGATGTGGATGACACGACGCCGATCCCCCCATGCGATCTGAGCGCCCATCGCCGCGGGGAGTCCATAGCCCATCGTTCCGAGTCCGCCCGAGGTCAGCCACGTCCGCGGCTCCTCCACACGCAGATGCAGTGCCGCCCACATCTGATGCTGTCCCACATCCGTCGCATAGGCGTATGGCTTGCCCGTCGTCATCTGCGCCACCTGGTTCAGTGCCCACGGCACGGTCAGGCGGTCAACATGATAATCGTAGTCGAACTTCTCCTGCCACGTATGGATCTGCTGCCACCACGCAGCAAGATCATCCTTTGGTTCCCTGCCGCATGAGCAGGTTCAGAATCACGCGCATATCGCCCGCCAGCCCAATGCTGCTGCCGACATTTTTGTCGATCTCGGCGGGGTCGATGTCGATGTGGATGAACTTGCGGTTCGCTGTGTACTTGCTGAGATTGCCCGTCTGCCGGTCGGCAAAACGGCTGCCGAGTGCGATGACGAGATCGGCGGCACCGATGGCATAGTTCGCCGCTTTCTCTCCATGCATCCCGGCAAATCCGAGCATCTGCGGATGCGTACTGGGGACGGCGCCCATCCCCATCAGGGTGTGAACGGCAGGAAGTCTGTATTTCTCGATGAATGCGACGGTCTCCGCCGATGCCCCGGCTGAGATCACACCGCCGCCCACAATGACAAGCGGACGCTCTGCATTCACAATCTCTGTCGCCGCCTCGGCCGCGCAGATGATGAAATCCGCGTCGGGCTTTTCCGGGCTGATGCTCCGCCCGCTTCTGCTCCGTATAGGCGACCTCCTCGAAAAAGAGGTTACGCGGCACATCGATGAGCACGGGCCCCGGGCGTCCGCTGCGCGCGAGTGCAAACGCCTCGCGGATCGTCGGTACGAGATCGGCGGCGTTCTTGACCTTGTAGTTATGCTTTGTCACGGGCATCGTCACATCGAGGATGTCCGTCTCCTGGAACGCATCGCGACCGAGCATCGATAGATCGACCTGCCCCGTGATGGCCACCATCGGGATCGAGTCCATGTACGCCGTCGCGATGCCCGTCACGAGATTTGTCGCACCGGGGCCCGAGGTCGCGATACAGACGCCGACGCGCCCCGTTGCACGCGCATAGCCGTCGGCGGCGTGCGCCGCATTCTGCTCATGCGTCACGAGGATCTGACGGATCTCCGTCTGCCCATAGAGTGCATCGTAGAGCGGCAGAATCATGCCGCCGGGGTATCCAAACACCGTATCCACGTCCTGCTCTCGCAGACACGCAAGAACCGCCTCCGCGCCTCTCATTTCATCCGACACCCCTTTGTTGACAGATTAGTCACACATATTATAGCATACGCCGCATTCTCAGAGCAAGTGGTGCATCTGTCCAATCTCACGAATTTTTTCGAGCGACATCTCTGACACACGCGCAATCGTCTCGAGCGGGAGCTTTTCCTTCAGCATGCCAAGCACAGCAGAAACACGTCCCTGCTCAAGCCCCTGTTCAAACGCCGCCTCTCTGAACAGCTCCTCATTCCACTCAAAGTTAACCATATCCACTACCTCGCGTTCATGTTCAAGTAAAAAATCCTTCATGATATCATGTTCTATGCAGTACCGAATCGTTTCACGTATTGCATCTTCGCGTGCTACCCCACGGTGCAACTCCTCCTTTACCAAGTACACAAACCTCGCATAGTCACGAAGCGCCCGACAGCGGTGCAGCAGTACCTTGCTCTCAGCATAGACGACATTGTGGAACTTTACCTTCAGCTCCAAATTAACATTATCATTGGCATCAGCATAGGCATCCGAAAGTCTCATTTCATATTCCTCGGGGGCATTTGCCTCACCCGTATAGAATACATGAAATTCCGGGGCAGGAAGCCGAATCCGCTTTTTCTCATAAAGATCTTTTGCGGTAATATCCTTGCGCAGCTGTTCGCATACGTAGTAAAGGCAACGCAGCGGCATATTATCATTCGGCGTGCTCTGATGTTCAAGAAAGACCAAATAATGTCCCGCAAGCAAAAATGAAATATCATTCTTGACCTGCGTCAGGAATGTTCCATCAAGCGTCACGATTTCGAGCCGCTCCCCGGGTGAATACATTTTTCCCGTGCAGAGCCCCGGCGAGCTCCCGCAAACGCGCCTCATCGTTAAAATACATACGAAAAACGGAATCCTGATACTGACGCCCGCGCTCTGCGTTCATAGGTTCTCCTTTACGGTATTCGTTGATAGAATTATTATAACATAACTTCAACGCAGGACAAAATATTTCTGACAGCCCCTATGACAAACAAATCTAATTTTTCTTTTTGCACTTCCTCTGCGTTTACAGTATAATTTTCATATATCATTTCATCAATACCGTTTTCATCGTGTCAGTGCATCTACTAGATTGACATTGTGCGTCCAAAGGGGAGGACGCACGGGGTGGAGACGGAGAGAAAGGGGAAATACTATGAAAGATGAAATCTTTAGTGTGCTCCAACGCGTCGGGCGCAGCTTTTATGCTGCCGGTCGCGATCCCTGCCGATCGCGGGCATCCTGCTCGGCATCGGCGCGTCGTTCACGAACCCGACGACCATCGCGACATACGGTCTCGGCGGAGTGCTCGGCACAGGAACACCTCTGCACGCACTGCTCTCGATCATGTCGAGCGCAGGCAGTACGATCTTCGGTAATCTACCGATCATCTTCGCTGTCGGCGTCGCCATCGGCATGGCAAAGGCGGAGAAAGAGGTCGCGGCGCTCTCCGCCATGATTGCCTTCTTCGTCATGCACACATCCTGCAATGCCATGCTGAAAATCGGCGGGCAGATTCTCGCCGACGGCACGATCGCACCGGGCGTCCTCGAGGGTACAATCGCGCCCTCCTGCGGCATCATGTCCTTCCAGATGGGCGTCTTCGGCGGCATCATCGTCGGTATCGGCGTGGCACTTCTGCACAACCGATACCATAAGATTATCCTGCCGAATGCACTCTCCTTCTTCGGCGGATCGCGCTTCATCCCCATCATCTCGACCATCGTCTTCCTCTTCGTCGGGATTGCCATGTACTTTGTCTGGCCGCTTGCACAGCAGGGCATCTTCGCCCTTGGCGGCCTTGTCACGGGCACGGGCTATATCGGCACGCTGATCTTCGGTATCATCAAGCGCGCGCTCATCCCCTTCGGACTGCATCACGTCTTCTACCTGCCATTCTGGCAGACGGGCGTCGGCGGCTCCATGATGATCGACGGACAGCTCATCCAGGGCGGTCAGAACATCTTCTTCGCGCAGCTCGCCTCGCCGGATGTCGCACATTTCAGTGCAGATGCCACACGCTACTTCTCCGGTGAGTTCATCTTCATGATCTTCGGCCTGCCGGGTGCGGCTCTCGCGATGTACCACTGCGCACGCCCCGAAAAGAAAAAGGTCGCGGGCGGACTGCTCCTCTCGGCAGCACTCACCTGTATGCTCACGGGCATCACGGAGCCGATCGAGTTCTCGTTCCTCTTCGTTGCTCCTGCCCTCTTCGCCGTTCAGGTCGTACTTGCGGGCGCGGCATATATGATCGCGCACATGCTGAACATCGCCGTGGGTCTCACCTTCTCAGGCGGACTCCTCGACTTCTTCATCTTCGGTATACTTCAGGGCGAGGCAAAGACAAGCTGGATGTACGTCATCCCTGTCGGCATTGTCTATTTCTTCCTCTACTACTTCATCTTCCGCTGGATGATCCTGCACTTCGGCTTCAAGACGCCGGGGCGTGAGGACGACGACGAGGAGACAAAGCTCTACACCAAGGCGGACTACAAGGCACGCGAGGGAGCGGGCGGTGCTGCTAATGGCGATGCAGGTTTTGATGCCAAGAGCGCGGCAATCGCCAAGGGGCTCGGCAGCAAGCGCAACATCACCTCGGTCGACTGCTGTGCAACGCGTCTGCGCTGCTCCGTCGCGGATGCGTCCCTCGTGGATGAAAAACTCCTCAAGGCGACGGGTGCCGTCGGCGTCATCGTCAAGGGCACGGGCGTACAGGTCATCTATGACCGCAGGTCGCCGTTATCAAGTCCAATCTTGAGACCTACCTTGAGACAGCGCCCGAGGTCGAGCCGGAGGACGCCCCCGCCGCAGTTGCTGAGGAAAAGCCCGCCGAGGCGGCGGCACAAGAGGCGGCACCCTCCGCAGGAGAAAAACATACGCTCTGCAGCCCCGTCACGGGAACAGTACACCCGATCACGGAGGCACCGGACGATGCGTTCGCGAGCAAGATGATGGGCGACGGGTTCTTCGTCTACCCGACGGTTGGTGAGGTGCTCGCCCCCGCCGATGGTGAGGTCGTCTTCGTCTTCGACACAAAACATGCCATCGGCATGAAGAGTGCGGACGGTGCGGAGTACCTGCTCCATATCGGCGTCGACACCGTCGCGCTTGGCGGCAAGGGCTTCGAGGTCTTTGTCGAGGCGGGACAACAGGTCAAAAAGGGCGACCGCCTGATGAAGTTTGACATCGACTACATCCGCGCAAATGCGACATCGGATGCCCGCCTCGTGATCTTTACGGGACTGCCCGAAGGAACAAGCGTCGAAATGACTGCCACTGGCGAAGTCAAGGCACTTGATCCTGTCGCAAAACTCTAGAGAAGCACAGATAAAGGGCTGCTGCATATCCCCTATCCTAAGCCTTCCCCGTTATCACGGGGAGCGGTCAACGTCAGCCAATCACACATCGCTGTCGCTCGTGTTCTGGGACGTTTTTCCCATACGACCTGTTACCCAATCAGCTTCGTCCTGTGGACTTGCTTCTTGGACAGGTCAGCAAGAGCGCGCAAGTGGTGGAAGGGCACAGAAGAAGGGGCTGTTGCACGAATATGCAACAGCCCCTTTTTGATGTAATTTTAGGAATCACTGATAAAATGAGGTCTGCCAGATTGGCGTAGATTTTTTCGTCCGAACGAGGTGGAAAACCGGACGCAGAGTGGTGCTCTGTGGAGGATTTTCCGCCGAAGTGCGGGCAAAAAAGATGCGTCAATATGGTTGTACCGAATTTATCAGTGCTTCCTTTACTAGCGGCTTGTTATTTCTCGATCGCTCCGTGCCAGTTGTTGATGCCGCCCATCTCCACAATATGCGTATAGCCCATGCTCGCGAGCTTCTGCGCCGCCTGCTGACTGCGTGCCCCGCTGCGGCAGTAGACAAAGATCATCTGATCCTTGTCGGGCAGCTCCTTTGGCGGTGCCGTAGTAATGGATTCGTTCGGCACATTGATGGCATGCGGGATATGTCCACCTGCATATTCCCCCGCCGTCCGCACATCCAAAATAATATAGTTCGTATTCTCCGCCATCATCCGCTGCGCCTCATCGGACGCGACGCGCTGAAATGCCGCCATCGTCTCTTCCTTTCCCTCCGATGCCGCTGACGACTGTGCTCCGCCGCAGCCGGAGACAGAAAGCATCAGCATAACGACGAACATCAATACCATCCATATTCTCATTATATCACTCCTTCAAAATATATTTGTTCTTTTATTGTAACAGTTATCCGGATTTTTTGCAAACGGTATACGAAAAAACCGCCGCACCAGAATGATGCAGCGGCGAAAAATCAATTAACGTTTCATACTAATGAGCGTTTCAAGCATCTCATCGGCAACAGTGATGATCTTCGAGTTGGACTGGAATCCACGCTGAGTAACGATCATATCCGAAAAATTGGTCGGCAAGGTCAACATTGGACATCTCAAGTGCTGACGGTGTAATCGTACAGCCGAGATCCGATGCGGTTTTAACATTTGCTGCGCCTGAGTTATTCGACTGCTGGAAGAAATTCCCTCCGGCACGCGTCAACCCTGATGGATTGTTGAACTGGGCTATTGCAATCTGCGCCTCTGCCTTAATCTTGCCGTTAGAGTATACGCCCGTGATTGTTCCCGTGCTGTCGATTGTCACATTCTTCAGAACGCCTTCGGCATTACCGTCTGTCTCCGCTTTGATGGTACTGCTTCCGCTGTACTGCGTGAGCGCACCAAGGCTGACCGTCACCTTATGCGACTTTGGCTCCTCTGCACCTTCTCGTTTATAAGACAAAGATACAGTTGCGTCCCCGCTCACATAATGCCCGGTCTGGCTGAACTTCAATCGAGTCTTTGTCAGTTGCGCAGAGACATCTGTTCCATTATCTTCTTTGTAGCTATAGGTGTCATCGGCGCCGAGGCTCATATCCCACTCATTTGCCCCCACTTTTACGGAACACGAGAGGAATGCTGTGCGCCCCGCCAAGACTGTCATAAACTGTAAACGTTGTCACTGATGGTGGATAATACATATTGCCAGCCGTATACTCGCCATTGATTGCACCAGTAAACACCTGCCCATCCTTCGTAGTGAGGGTGACGGATTCCTCCTCTTTGGACGTTCGCGTGACGCTCTTTACTTTACCATCGTCGCCGTTAAGACGTCCTCTGTAAATATACTCCTGATCGTTCTTTGTAACAATATATCGCTTCGTTGCAGCGAATTTTGCCGAGGATGCCATCCTCGTGCATTCGTTCCCATCCAACTTTTGTACCGTTGCTGTATGTATTAGGCGTAGCAGCTTTAACGTCCGTTTCTGCCTCCATCTTCGAAATGCTCATCCCAAATTTGGGCATATCGCCATCCTGATAAAGTAAAATCTTTTGGCGGCGGGACTTTTGCTTTAACCTTGTTTGTTAAGGTCTTTAGTATTGTACCATCCGGATTCAATATCTTTGCATTTTTCAGTGTCAACTCTGTCACACCGGGGATCTGAACCATTTGTGGTTACGCCATTCGTATCAATTTCACCGATGATCGTAAAATTCTCGTCCAATGGAATAAGGATCGCCTGTATTAACATCGAACTCAATATCTGAAAATGTCGTTCCGTTCTGCTCCTGAATACTAAAAAGAATCCGGATTGTTTTTTTCAAAAGTAAGCCCAATATTGTGCCCATTGGGATCAAGGGAGGTTACTGTCGTTTTGAACAGAGCTCTGCCCTGCGTGGCACCGAGTACACACAGATCGTCATTCGTCGTGAACTTGTAATCTGCTACATCATCGTCAAGCGTGACAGACCGATTTTTTTATCCGTCCCGAGAGACATTACGCCCACATTTCCCTGTTTATAGGAGGCAAGAGACTTCTGCGTTCCATCTTTATACTTTGCAACAATGCTCGCAATCTCATAGCCCTTCGTGTTGGCGTTCAAATTGTTCAAATAGGTAGCAGCCCCTGTCATCTCCGGCCGCATGCTCTTTCCCTGCCTTGATCGTGATATTACCAGGGCTGCTCCGTCGTTACCAATTCACCGTTCTCACGTGCCATCCATCCCTGCACAAACGAACCGTTGCCGTGTAAGACATAGTTGCCCTGCGCATCGAACTCGAAAGCTCCATCACGTGTATAATACGTTCCCCGCCCCATTCTTTACGATAAAGAGGCCATTCCCCGAAAGAGCAACATCGGTGTTCTTTCCTGTTCCCTGCGCACTGGCATCGCCAAAGATCGTATCGATAGAGGCGACGTTCATCCCAAGACCAATCTGCTTCGGATTGATACCACCAAGGTTCCCCGTGGGTGCAGATGCTCCTGAGCTTGTCTGATACAGTGTATCGGCAAAAGTGACACGACTTGCCTTGTACCCCACGGTATTCACATTTGCAATATTATGCCCGACGACATCCATACGGGTCTGATGTCCTTTAAGCCCTGACACCCCCGAAAACATCGAACGCATCATAATAAATCTCTCCCCTCACAATTACAAAATGGCAGCACTGTCGATGTTGGTAAAGATGTTTTCCTTCGCACTCGCATCGTCGAGCGCTGTGATTACCGTGCGATTTTTTACGCTGACGACCATGGCAAGCCCATGACTCATGTAGATAAGCGCATCGCGCACGCCCTTTGCCGCCATACGATCAACCGCATCATCAATCCGTGCGAGATCATCTGCCGTGAGATCGACGCCGCGCTGTTCGATTCGCGCCTTTGCATGTGCCGAGAATCGCGTACGGCTCTCCACCTGATTGAGCAGTGCCTGAAAAGCATCCATGGGTAGAGACGCTCCCTGTCCCCTGCCGACGCGTGCGCTTCCCTGCTCGGCGCCCCCTTGTACAGCAGGATTTATTTTCATTTTTCCACCTACACTTTATAACATATTTTTATAACATAATTTTTCAATCATTATATCGTAGATATTTTATATTTTTCTTAAGTATTTTTATTGATATGTTTTTACAACAATATATCAATCATATATTTTATAACCATTCATATATAAACTAACCATGAGGTGATATATATGACCACAAAACTAGTAATCACAAAGAAAAAACGCGGAGAGGATGGGCATAAAACCCTATCCATCCGCGTACGGGAAGATATTATTGACCGCCTGGACGACCTCGCCGGTCAGACGGGGCGCTCACGCAACGAGCTAATTGGACTATTGCTCAATTTCGCGCTGAACAACAGTGAAGTCGTCGCTGAACGGTAGGTACTGGAAGTTTACATCAGAATCATCATGGATGTTCTCAATGAGGAAGAAGGCTGATATGATGAAAAAGGATATTGCATACTACATGGGATTGCCATATCGAGAAATTATTGAAGCTGACCCACACGGTGGGTTCGTTGGGCATATCGCCGAACTTCCCGGCTGTATAACACAGGCAGAAACGAAACGTGATCTGCTCGATCAGCTGGACGATGCAAAGCTCTCATGGATCGAGGCAGCGCTAGAGGACGGTGTCCCCATTCCCGAACCCCTACAGGAAGAAGACTTCAGTGGTCGTTTTAACCTGCGTCTGCCAAAGAGTCTGCATCGGAATCTTGCTCTGACGGCAAGAGCGGAGGGGGTCAGTCTAAATCAGTTGGCTACCGCGCTAATTGCCGGCGGTCTCAAAAACGTTACGAATACATAATCATGACCACCCGTCAAACGGGTGGTTTGCACGCCCCTATAAGGGGATAATACCGGCCAGCGTCTCAGAGGCGCTGGCTTTCACTTTGTTCAAGCCATATTGCCCCTTGACTCGTCACTGCCCTTAAAAAGGGCGGTGGTACTACCCTGCTTCCCTTTAAAAGGGTCTTCGTACTCTTTCACGCTGAGTTTATCCAAGGCAATGTCATGCTTTTCCTGCTCTTGGATATATTTACGTATCGTTGCTTCATTCAACCCAACGGTACTTACGTAATACCCTTCCGACCAAAAGTGCCGATTCCCAAACTTGTATTTCAAGTTGGCGTGTTTATCAAAAAAATCATCAAGGCACTTTTTCCCTTTGAGATATCCCATAAATTGTGATACACTGATTTTCGGTGGGATACTTACCATCATGTGTACATGATCCGGCATAAGGTGACCTTCCAGTATCTCCACACCTTTATATGCACATAGCTGCCTCAGGATATCTCGAATACTCTCCTTGTATTGCCCATATATGATTTTTCCGCCGATATTTCGGGGTGAACACGATATGGTACTTGCAGAGCCACTTTGTGTGGGATAAACTGTTTGCTTTCTGTGCGATTAAGCATCTTTCCTTCTTTTTCTACTGGCTTGAACATCCTTAGTATAAGCGGGAAAGATGCTTTTTGTATAACTTTTTATCTTCCACCCGCATAGCGGGTGGGTTTTTGTTTCGTTCGCTACGCTCTCTCAACTGGGTCGCGACCCATACTAAAAGAGTCGTGATACGGCATAATTTCCGTATCACGACTCTTTTCGTTTTAGGGCCAATCTTCTATATCATTTCTGCAGCAATATAATCAGTGAAATAAAATCATAATCGCACCGCCGATGGTCGGCAGGGCAACAATCCAAAAAGCGCAAAACAGGCAGCGGCGCGAGGTGCGTCAGCTTTGCCCCCGGCATACGAGCCGAGCGAGAGCGCGACGAGTGTCTGGATGAAAAGCCACGGCTCCAACTGTCCATAGAGGAGGTAGCCGATACCGCCGCTGATCGAGATCGGCACGATGATCATCATCGTCGTTCCGATGGCCTGCAGGAGCGGCACACCGAACACAACCATGAGGGCGATCTGTATGTAGGCCGCAGAGCCGATACCGAATGCACCCGAGAGGACGCCGCAGAGAAAGCCGATGGGCAGTCCCATAGAGATAGAGGCGCCGCCCCGTCAAGAGCTCCTCACGCACGTGGATATGCGCCGAGAGCCACACGGCACGGTAGATGCGCAAGTAGAGGAGGAAGGCGCTCGACAGGAGCATAACGCCCGTAAAGAGGCTGAGATTCGGTGCCTCCATGTGGTTGGAAATCACCGCACCGAGGAGTGCACCGAGAAGGCCACCCGCCCCGAGCACCGCCCCTGTCATGGGAACGACCTCACGCTCGCGGTAGTGACTGACTGCCCCCGACAGCGTCGTGAACGCCATAGATCCGAGGGCGACGGCAAGCGCCTGATGGATGGGCACGCCGAATCCGACGACGAGCAGAGTGATGATCACGCCGCTGCCGCCCGCCCCGACAAAACCGATAATTCCTCCCATGAGAAGCATCGATACGAAGAGCATGCCTGCCCCGCCCCCATTTTTCTCATTACGATAGAAAACAAAAAAGAAGCCGTAAACGGCTCCTGTCCATTTCGATGGTGACGCCTATGGATTCGAACCCATGAACCCGCCGTGAGAGGGCGGTGTCTTAACCACTTGACGAAGGCGCCGAATTTGGTGACGCCTATGGGATTCGAACCCATGAACCCGCCGTGAGAGGGCGGTGTCTTAACCACTTGACGAAGGCGCCACATATGTCAACAAAACGTACTATATCATAGGGATGGAGAAAAATCAAGGAAATTTTTTTGGAACCCATTTTTTCCGCGGTAACGACTACTGCCTGTCCAAAAAGGAATCTCACAGAAGCATGCCTGCCAGCCCCAAGCCGATGGCGACGCTGACCGTGCAGGTGATGAGGCCGGGCAGCATAAAGCTGTGGTTAAAGACGTATTTTCCGATACAGGTCGTTCCCGTGCGGTCAAAGGCGATGCCCGCGAGGACGGTGGCGTAGCTGGGGATGAAAAAGAGTCCGCTGACCGCGGGGAAGATACCGATCATCATCGGTGCAGAGATGCCGAGCGATAGTCCGAGCGGCGCGAGTGCCCCGAGCGTGACCTGCCTGACTGAGAATCAGTGAGGAGAGGAAGAAGAGGACGAGAGCAAAGACCCATGGATGTGCCATGACGATGTCCTGTGCGCTGCCCTGCAGGAAGGCGAGGTTGTTCTCGACGAGTGTATCCCCTGCCCACGCAAGGCCAAAAACGCAGTAGACGCCCATGAGTCCCTGTTTGAACACAGACTGCTCGATGACGGAGTAGACATCGACCTTGGCCGCAAGAAGGATGACGCCCGCCATAATCATCATGACGATCTCGATGGTCATGGTCATGGGGAGCATCGTCATGTGGTCGCCGACGAGATAGGTCGGGCGCAGCTCAGGGAATATCCCGAAGGCAACGACCATGACGGTCGCAAGGATATAGAGCACAACGGCTGTTTTTTCCCGATGTCCGAATGTCTTTTCCTGAAAGTCCGTCTTTTCATGGATCGGTGCAGCATCCCCCGCCGCGACGCGCGCCAGATAGGCGGGGTCCTCTGCGAGTTCCGCTCCCATGCGCGAGGCATAGAGAGCCCCCCGCTAGTACACCGATGAGTGTTGCGGGGACACAGACGAGGAGAATGTCGATCAGGGAGATGTTCGCGGGCGCCAGAAATCCCAGCAGTGCGACGGTCGCTGCCGAGATGGGACACGCGGTGATTGCCTGCTGTGAGGCGATGACGGAGATGGAGATCGGCCGCTCGGGGCGCACGCCCGCCTCACGTGACACCTCTGCAATCACGGGCAGGATCCCGTAGGCAATATAGCCCGTTCCGCACATGAAGGTAAAGAGCCAACTGATGAGCGGTGCGTAGATGCTGATCCGCTTTGGGTTGCTGCGCAGCATGCGGATCGCCACCTGGATGAGATAGTCCATGCCGCCCGATGCCCGGAGGACGGAGACGGTGACAACGACCGCCATGATGATCATGACGACGTCAATCGGCGGTTTGCCCGGCGTGCAGCCAAAGCCAAAGATGAGTACGGCAAGGGAGACACCGCTCGACATGCCGAGAAAGATGCCGCCGACGCGTGCACCGACGAGAAGCATCCCCAATACAACAATGAGTTCAAGCCAAAACATACATTACAGCCTCATGTCTCAATTCTCAAAAGTGAACCCCCCACGCCTGTATCGTGGGGGGTATTATCTTATTTCAGCGCGTACCCGTTGCCATACATCTTGTCCTGTTCTTTACGCACCTGATAGAGCTGCGTGGACGTATCGAGGTCGACCATGTCGAGTGTGAGGAGCGTGCCCTTCTTGACATCGCATTTCATGCGTGCGTTTTTTGTTGACGAGGGGTAGACGACGTAGCCGTTTCGGTACGTCTCTTCGGCCGTCGCAATCGAGGCGTAGGTCGTGTAGCCGCCGATGCCGTCAAGGCTTTCCCCCGCCTTCAGGTCGCGCTTGGCGACGGTGATGCACTCGCTGACCGGTCCATCGAGAGGGATGATGGTCGGCTCGCCGTCGATGACGATTTTCGCCACGCTGAGCGGCGTCTCGAGGTTGCAGAGATGATAGGGGCGGTAGAGGGTCCAGAGGGGGCCATGCCCCATCTGGAGATAGTCCATCACGTAGGCAGCATCCTCATTCGGACATGCGACGGTGACAAAGACGCCGGGCGCAATGCCGTTGACATACTCGACAACGCCGTGCCGGTTCAGAATACCGCCATCCTTCTTGAGCTTAAAGAGCTCGTTGAGATCGGCGCAGCAATGCTGCGGCGAGCCCGCAGGACCGTGAGCACCGATCACGTCGGGGACAAAAGCCTGTGGCGTTCGACATCGCCGTCATCTCGACCATGGTCTTCGTGCCGTCCTTGAACGAGGTGAGCATGCGCGGGTTCATCTTGCGGCGGACTGCTTCCTCGTACACGGTATCGGGGTTGCAGTCATAGTCGATCTTGTTGTTCTTGCCCTTGCCAATGACCTTGACATCCAGCCCCATCGCACGCGCAAAGGAGTAGAGCTCCATGACCGCACCCGGCTCGTCGCCCGCCGAGCCGGTATAGATGACGCCGTTCTTGTCGCCGAGCTTCTTGAGGTAGCTGCCGATGACCACATCGGTCCCGACATCCATCATAACGACGTGCTTTTTGTTGTTCAGTGCGTCGATCGCGATCCGCACGCCGACTTCGGGCACGCCTGTCACATCAATGGCGACCTCAACGAGGTTCGCGTGCGAGATAAATGTGTCGTTCTCCGTCGCAACGTACTTGCCCTGCTCCATGTAGCGATTTGCCTCATCGAGGGTCTTTGCGACGGCGATATCCTCGTCACGGACACCCGCGGTATGAAAGGCCTTGATTACCTTATCCAGTGTATGATCGGCAACAATGGCAGGCATAATGCCCTTCATGAGTACCATCTGCGAAACCAGTCCGCGCCCCATCTGCCCCACACCCACGATGCCTGTGCGGATGATCTTGCCCTCTGCCTCGCGTTTCGCGAGTTTCTTATCTATATTCAGCATGCGAAACTCCTTTTGCTCCACCACTGATGGAGTTCTATTATCTTCATGCTCTGTAGTATAGCACTGTCTCTGTATTTTAACAATCCGTCGATGTAAAACAAAAGAAGCATGCTCCACTGATAGAAACATGCTTCTTGGCTATTTCACGATATGATCGAGGGCAACTGCCTTACATCATGCCGCCCATACCGCCCATGCCGGGTGCACCCGCAGGTGCCGGAGCCTCAGGCTCGGGCTTGTCCGTGACGAGCGTCTCGGTGGTGAGCACCATGGCAGCGATAGATGCCGCATTCTGCAGGGCAGAGCGCGTGACCTTTGCCGGATCGACAATGCCTGCGCCGATCATGTCGACGTAGGTGTTCTCGAGTGCATTGAAGCCAACGCCATCGCCCGCCTTCTTCACGCTGTCGACGACAACCGAGCCCTCAAGACCTGCATTCTCAGCGATCTGGCGCACCGGAGCCTCGACCGCACGGCGCACGATCTCGACGCCGACCTTGACGTCGCCCTCGACGTTCAGCTTGTCGAGTGCCGGGAGGATGTCGATGAACGTCGTGCCGCCGCCGGCAACGATGCCCTCTTCGACTGCTGCACGCGTTGCATTGAGTGCATCCTCAACGCGGTACTTCTTGTCCTTCATCTCGACTTCCGTCGCTGCACCGATCTCGACCACAGCAACACCGCCGGCGAGCTTTGCCAGACGCTCCTGCAGCTTCTCACGGTCAAAGTCGGACGTGGTCTCTGCGATCTGCTTCTTGAGCTGTGCCACGCGTGCGGAGATCTGTGCCTTGTCGCCTGCGCCGTCGACAATCGTCGTCTCCTCCTTGAGGAACGCACCTGACGTGCACGGCCGAGATCCTCGATCGTGACGCTGTCGAGCTTTGCGGCCGACCTCTTCGCTGATGACCGTGCCGCCCGTGAGGATAGCGATATCCTCGAGCATTGCCTTGCGGCGGTCGCCAAAGCCCGGCGCCTTGACCGCGAGTGCCTTGAACGTGCCGCGCAGCTTGTTGACCACGATGGTCGCAAGAGCCTCACCGTCGAGATCCTCTGCGATGATGACGATCTGCTTGCCCTGCTTTTACGACCCTGCTCCAGAACGGGCAGGATATCCGCGACCGAGGAGATCTTGCGGTCGGTGATGAGCACATAGGATCATCCATGACGGCTTCCATCTTGTCCGTATCCGTCACCATGTACGGCGAGATGTAGCCGCGGTCGAACTGCATGCCCTCGACGACGGAGAGGTTCGTGTCCATGGTCTTGGACTCTCAACCGTGATGACGCCGTCCTTGCCGACCTTCTCCATTGCCTCTGCGATGAGCTCGCTGACCTCGGAGTCCGCCGAGGAGATCGACGCGACCTGCGCGATCTTTGCCTTCGTCTCGACCTTTCTGCGCCTTGCTCTTAATCTCCCTCGACCAGCGTCTTGACCGCCATGTCGATGCCCTTCTTGACGATCATCGGGTTCGCGCCCGCCACAACGTTGCGCATGCCCTCCCGGATCATCGCCTGTGCGAGAAGCGTCGCTGTCGTCGTGCCGTCACCCGCGATGTCGTTCGTCTTCGTTGCGACTTCCTTCACGAGCTGTGCGCCCATGTTCTCGAACGGATCCTCGAGCTCGATGTCGCGTGCAATCGTCACGCCGTCATTCGTGATCGTCGGTGCACCGTACTTCTTGTCGAGGACGACGTTGCGTCCCTTCGGGCCAAGCGTTACCTTGACCGCATTTGCCAGTGCATCAACACCGCGGCCAAGAGCGCGGCGTGCCTCTTCGTCAAACAGAATCTGCTTTGCCATTTATATTGCCTCCACGTCTCATCTATTTATTACAGGATCGCCAGAATATCGCTCTCGCGAACGATGAGGTAGTCCTTGTCGTCAACCTTGATCTCAGAGCCCGAGTACTTCGAGAAAACGACGCTGTCGCCTTCCTTGACCTCAAGGCCTGCACGCTGTCCATTCTCGAGGAGCTTGCCCGTACCGACCGCAACGACCTTGCCCTTCTGCGGCTTTTCCTTTGCCGTATCGGGGAGCACAATGCCGCTCGCCGTCGTGACATCGCTCTCTGCGACTTCAATGACAACACGTTCGCCCAATGGCTTAATCATGGTATCTTCCTCCTAGTTTATCCCAAATCTTTTGTCGTGTTAGCACTCTCATTGACTGAGTGCTAACTTACGGTGTCTATAGTAAATGTTTTTAGTCAAAAAGTCAATAGCTTTTTTGGAAAAAGTCAAAAAGAGCATCGCATAAAAACAGCCGCGCGTCTTCGAGCAAGCGAAAACACGCGGCCGTTTGACACGAGCAGGTCTGCAGCCGCATTGGAAGCAATTCGCTGCACAAGCAGTCGACACTTGCCAAGAGCTGCGATAAGAATTTACTCTGTCTACATTTGTTTGACCGGTATCGGTCCGCGCGAGAGGGCAATGGCCCCCGTACGCGCAATCTCGATGATGCCGTAGTCGGAGAGGAGCTCCGAGAGGGCATCGATTTTCTTGGCGTCGCCCGTCAGCTCCACGACGACGTTTTCGGGCCCGACATCGACAATGCGCGCACGGAAGATGTTGACCACATCGATGATCTCCGCACGCGTCTCCTTGGTCGCGTGTACCTTGATGAGCACGAGCTCCCGTGTGATGGACTCATACTGGGTAAGATTGACGATCTTCACCACGTCGATGAGTTTGGAGAGCTGTGTCACGACCTGCCGCAGTTCGTTCTCCGAGGCGACCGAGACAACGATATTGATGCGCGTGACCGAGGTTTCCTCTGTATAGCCGGCAGAGATGCTCTCGATGTTGAAGGCACGGCGGCTGATGAGTCCTGCGATATGGGTCAGGACGCCCGGTTTGTTGTCGACAAGGACGGCAAGCAAATATTTGTCCATCTTATCTTCCTCCCAACACCATTTGGTCGAGACGCTTTCCGCCCGGCACCATCGGCACGACGTCTGCCTCCTCGGGTACGATGACGTCGATGAGGCGTGCCCCCTTTTCACGGAGCACGCGCGGCAGAACTTCTGCGAACTCCGCCCGCGTTTCGATGCGACATCCCGCGACGCCCATCGCCGCAGCGAGCTTGACGAAGTCCGTCTTGCCCTTGAGCTCCGATGCGGAGTAATGATGATTGTAGAACAGGCGCTGCCACTGACCGACCATGCCGAGGATGGAGTTATGTACGATGACGACCTTCACATCAATATCGTTGTCCGCGATGGTCGCAAACTCTTGGCAGTTCATCATGATGCTGCCGTCGCCCGTAATCAGCACAACTTCCTTGTCGGGACGCGCGAGCTTTTGCCCCGATCGCCGCAGGAAGTCCCGTAGCCCATCGTGCCGAGTCCCGCCCTGAGGTGAGGAAGCGGCGCGGCTCCGTGCACGCATAGTACTGTGCCGCCCACATCTGATGCTGCCCCACATCCGTGACGCAGATGGTATCGGGGCCGACGATTTCACGCACGCGGTGTAGAAGTTCCTCGGGGCGGATCGCCTCGCACTCTTTCCACCCGAGCGGATGCTTTTCCTCCATGGTGCGGACACTCGCCCTGCCACGCCGGCATACGAGAGGCCACATCTGCCGCCGCAGGGCGCAGGGCATCGAGGAAGGCGGGCAAGCTCTCGCGCAGATCTCCGAGGACAGGGATGTCGGCGCGCACGTTCTTGTTGAACTCAGCGGGGTCAATGTCAAAGTGGACAATGCGTGCCTTCGGGGCAAACTCTGCCACTGCGCCCGTCACGCGGTCGCTGAAGCGCGTGCCGACGGCGAGCAGCAGGTCGCAGTCCTGGATCGCCATATTGGAGGCATAGGTGCCGTGCATCCCCGCCATCCCCGTATAGCCCGGCGTATCGGCAGAAACGCCGCCGAGCCCCATCAGTGTGGAGACAGCAGGCATCCCCGTCAAGGCGAGGAGTTCCCGTACATACGCTGCCGTATCCGAGAGGATGACGCCGCCGCCGACAAAGAGCAGCGGCCGCTCTGCCGTGCGGAGGGCGTCCGCTGCAGCGCGTACGGCATCGACATCCAGAGAGACACTGCCGCTGTATCCGCGCAAGGCAGCGGCAGCAGGAGGGGCAAAGTCGATCTCTGCATCGAACACATCCTTTGCCACGTCGATGACGACGACACCGGGGCGTCCCGTCCGCGCGATGAAGAAGGCCTCCTTGATCACGCGCGGCAGATCATGCACGTCCTTGACGAGGTAATTGTGCTTCGTGATCGGTGTCGTAACGCCGACAATATCCGCCTCCTGAAAGGAGTCCTTGCCGATATATGGATTGGCGACCTGCCCCGTGATGCAGACCATCGGAACGGAGTCCATATTCGCCGTTGCAATCCCCGTCACGAGGTTCGTCGCGCCCGGTCCCGAGGTCGCAAAGACCACGCCGACCTTGCCCGAGGCGCGCGCATAGCCGTCTGCAGCGTGCGCGGCGCCCTGTTCATGGCGCGTGAGGATATGCGGAAATTTCATCTTATATACTTCATCGTACAGCGTGAGGACGGCACCGCCGGGATAGCCAAAGACGACCTCCACGCCCTCCTGCCGAAGGCTCTCCAAAAGAGCCCGCGCTCCATTCATCACCAAAGTAATTCCTCCTTTATATAGGGTGCATTATAGAGCATTCCTGCCCATTTGACAAGGAAGTCCTCAGCGATGTTCGCCCGCGAGCGCAATTGCATAGACGTGCCGTGCTCCACCGCACCGCAGAACGCGTGCGCACTCCGTCAGCGTCGCCCCCGTCGTCATGATATCGTCCACGAGCAGGAGATCCTTCCCCTGCACATCTGCGCCACGGACGAGAGCGAACGCGCCGCGCAGTTCCTGCCGCCGCTCCGTACGCGTCATCTCATAGAGCGGCATCGTCTCACGCGTACGAACAAGAATAGGCGCAAAGGGGATGCCATGCGCCGCAAACCACGGCGCAAAGATCGCCTCGGTCTGGTTAAAGCCGCGCTCTTTCTGCCGCTGCGGTGCAAGCGGGACGGGAACGGCAAGAAGGGACGGCGGGAGCTCCTCCAGTACCTCCTCCCCCGCAGCGAGGATCGTGCGCAAATCGTCAAGTGCCGTCATCTTTCGGCGATATTTCAGTGCGCGCAAAAGATCGCGGACGCCGGCGCGATAGTGCGCCAGGACCCAGACGCCCGTCAGATGTTCCGCCATCGCGCCCATCTCCATCATGCGGCGCATGCCGATGAGCTGCCGCGCACATGCCGGACAAAATCCGCGTCGCTCGACACAGACGCGGCAGGATGGACAACGCGGCGGGAAGAAGAAATCGAGAAGTGCAGAAAGCAATTGCATCACCTCTGTCACACAGAGCCAACCAAGCAACTCTATCTATACGAATTATACATCAATTCAGACGTTTCCGCATTGTTTCCCTTGTAAAAATCTATTGCATTTCCAGTCTATTTATGGTATGATAAATCCAGAAAAGAGATATATCTCCTCATAGTCATAAATGCTGGAAAGGAGAATGTCTATTGACACAAATTCTTCGGCATGGCGGTATCGTCTCCTGAGCAGTATGCATCTTTGAAGAAGAACTGAGCCTGCGTCAGCAGGTGCTCCGTTGGCATCATCTCATGAGAACCGTCTACGCCCGGTCGTCCTCGGGTAGTGTGAGCAGACGACACTCGTGTTACTGTACGATTCGTTTTTCGAAAACCACGCGCGCAACTTGGATGATACAGAGATCTCCAAAACGGTTTCAGCTGAACGTACAATATGCGGCTGTGCAGACACACGCGGTGATCTGTGCGGCAAAAGCAAACACAACTGAATAAGGACGTGGAAACACATTTATGATTGCCAAATGACCGGCAGCTTGCTCGAAACAGAGCGGCTGTCGGTTCTTTCGTTGCTCTGCCGCCAATGCTGTCAATGGCGGCACTTTCTTTAGAAAGCACTGATAAATTCAGCACCGCCATCTTAGCGCATCTTTTTTGCCCGCACTTCGTCGGAAAATCCTCCACATAGCTTTGGCTATGCGTCCGGTTTTCCTCCTTGTTCGGACGAAAAAATCTACGCCAATCTGACGGACTTCATTTTATCAGCGATTCCTTTATTCAGCGACTTCCTGTTCAAACATAGATGATGTTGCCCCCGCTTGCCTTGCGCAGACGGTTCATGATCGCAATCCCGAGTCCGACCGAACCTGTCCCCTCCGCCAGAAGCGAGGTGGCATCCGTGTCGTCAAAATGGCGCAGCGCATCGTAGAGGCAGGCGGCAAGCGCACTCTGATTGCCGCGCGCGCCGCAGTAGTAGGTATACGCCGCAGGCAGGAGTCCACTGAGTGCCATGATGGTATCGTTGCTCGCGATCAGTGCAGGCCGCTCACCCTGCCGCCATACGGCGCTTGATCTCTATCCGCAGTGCCCCGACGACATCCGTCCCTGCCCCCGCAAAGACCGTGAGCGGCACGCGCGGCGCATAGTGTGTGTACTTCATGCCGGGAGCACGCGGCGCGGTATCCGCCGAAACGAGTGCCGCATCCATGCGCACGGTGAGATGCGGCAGCTCGGCAGAGATCATCTCGGGGGTCACCGCACCGGGGCGCAGGATGGTGACGCAGCCCTCCTCCGTGCAGTCGACGATGGTGGACTCTACCCCGCATGTGCAGCTGCCGCCGTCGAGGATGAGAGGAATCCGCCCCGTCATATCCGCCGCCGTCATCGCTGCCGTCGTCGGGCTCGGACGCCCTGAGATGTTCGCCGAGGGTGCGGCAATCGGCACCCCCGCCGCGCGGATGAGCCGCCGTGCCACGTCATGGGCGGGACAGCGCACGCCGACCGTCGACAGCCCACCCGTGACCAGTGGCGGAATATGCGCGGCTTTCGGCACGATGACGGTGATGGGGCTGGGCGCGAATGCCGTGAGCAAAATGTGCTGCGGCGGGCGGCACCTCCTCTGCTGCCTCGTCCAGCATGGAGAGATCGGCGATATGGAGGATGAGCGGATTATCGGAGGGCGCCCCTTCGCCTCGTAGATCCGCACACACGCCGCCGCATCGAGCCCATTTGCACCAAGGCCATAGACCGTCTCCGTGGGGAATGCGACCAACTGCCCATCGCGGATCAACGCTGCGGCGCGCGCAAAATCCTCCGTGGATGCAGGGCGAAGAATCTCCGTCTTCACGTTGTTCCCTCCCTAAGCGGTCTCTCCAACGACCACGCGCTCAATCCCCGCCAGATCGCGGAGTGTCTTCGTCCGCACGATGCGTGGATGCGCCGCCATGAGTGCCGCGACGTCCGTTGCCTCATGGATGCCCACCTCAACGGCGATAACGCCGCCCTCCGTCAGGAGGTCAGGCGCATCCCGCAGGAGGCGCCGATAGACGGCGAGCCCGTCTGCTCCGCCGTCAAGTGCGAGATGCGGCTCGTACGCCTTCACATCCTCCATCAGGGTTTTTACATCAGCAGACGGGATATACGGCGGATTGGACAGGATCATAGCATAGCTGCGCCCAAGGAGCGGTGCAGTGAGGTCGCCCGTCAGTACCTCGATGCGCTCCGTCAGTCCCAGTTCTGCCGCGTTCTCTGCGGCAACTGCCGCGGCAGCGGGAGAGATGTCCACGGCATCTGCGCGTGTCCCCTCCGTATGGTGCAGAACGGAGAGCGCGATTGCCCCCGTCCCCGTACCGATATCGGCAAAGCGCAGCTCTCCCGCTCCCGCCTCTGCGCGTGCACGGAGGGTATCCACGGCGAACTGCGCCAGAATCTCCGTATCGGGACGCGGGATGAGTGTATCGCGCGTGACGCGGAAGGACAGCCCCATGAACTCCCGTCTGCCCAGTATGTAGGCCATCGGGACATGCGCCCCGCGCTCCTTCACATAGCCGCGAAACGTCGCCAATTCCGCAGGCTCGAGCGGCTCGTCAAAATGGACATAGAGATACATGCGATCCCGACCGAGCACGGCAGCGAGCAGCACTTCGGCATCGAGACGCGGTGTCTCCATGCCGCGCGTGCGGAAAAAATCTGTCGTCCACGTCAGCAGTTCCTGTATCGTCCATACACGCTCCGCCATCAGTTCACCTGTTTCAGACGTTCCGCCTGATCGGCCGTAATCAGCCCCGCCAGCAGCTCATCCAACTCGCCGTCCATCACTGCATCAATTTTATAGAGCGTCAGTCCGATGCGATGATCGGTCACGCGCCCCTGCGGGAAGTTGTACGTGCGGATGCGTTCGCTGCGGTCGCCCGAGCCCACCTGACTGCGGCGATCGGCCGCAACGGCATCTGCCTGCTCCTGCTGTGCACGGTCGTAGAGGCGCGCCCGCAGCACCTTCATCGCCTTCTCGCGATTTTTCAGCTGGGATTTCTCGTCCTGACACTGGACGACGATGCCCGTCGGGATATGCGTGATGCGGATCGCCGTCTCCGTACGGTTGACGTACTGCCCGCCCGCGCCCGACGCACAGTAGGTGTCGATGCGCAGATCGTTCGGATCGATGGTCACCTCGACCTCCTCTGCCTCGGGCAGGACGGCGACGGTCACCGCCGAGGTGTGGATGCGCCCGCCGGACTCTGTGACGGGAATGCGCTGGACGCGATGCGTCCCGCTCTCATATTTGAGTTTGCTGTATGCGCCGGCACCGCTGACGAGAAAGGTGATCTCCTTAAACCCGCCGATCTCCGTCGGATTGCTGCTGAGCACCTCGGTGCGCCAACCCTGCCGCTCGGCGTAGCGTGCATACATGCGAAAGAGGCTCGCAGCAAAGAGTGCCGCCTCCTCGCCGCCCACGCCGCCGCGAATCTCGACGATGACATTCTTATCGTCGTTCGGGTCGCGCGGCAGGAGGAGAATCGGCAACTCGGCGGCGAGACGGTCGCGCTCCGCCTCCGCCTCCGCGATCTCCTCCATGAGCATCGCCTTCATCTCGGCATCGGCCTCGGCGAGCATCTCCTTATCCTCATCAATGGTGGCAAGCGCCCGTCGGTAGGATTGGTACGCCTCGACGATCGGCGTGAGCGCCGCGTGCTCGCGCGTATAACGCTGCCACACCGCCATATCCGCCATCACGGATGGATCGCTGAGCAGTGTCTCAAGCTCACGGTATTTATCTTCTACTGCAGCAAGTTTGCTTAGCACGTTGTCTCCTTCTGCTCATTCCGATAATTTCCGCTGCCCGCAGGGATATCCTCTGCCGGCAGCACGGCCTTCAGCGACTCGATCGCCACCTCGACCATCTCATCAGCGGGCGGGCGCGTCGTCAGGTACTGCAGCCACAGTCCGGGCGTGATGAGGATGTGTACGAGGTGATTCTCACTGCGTCCCGCAAAGCGGATGATCTCATAGGAGACACCCGCCACGACGGGCAGGATCGCAAGGCGGCTCAGGATGCGCAGCCAGAGATCGGGCCAGCCGAAGAAGACGTGAAAGACGATGGCGACCACCATGACGATGAGCAGGAAATTCGTTCCGCAGCGCGGATGCAGGCGCGGAAACTTCTGTACGTTCTCGACGGTCAGTGCCTCCCCTGCCTCGTAGCAGTGGATGGTCTTGTGCTCCGCACCGTGGTACTGGAAGACGCGGCGGATGCCGCCCATGAACGAGATCCCCCAGATATAGAGGAGGAAGACCATGAGACGGATGCCGCCCTCAATGAGGTTGAACACGATGGGGTCGTCCGTATACGCCGCCGCGAGATGTGCCGCCCCGGTCGGGATAACGATAAAGAGGATGCTCGCAAGGACGAGGGCAAAGAGGATCGTCATGGCGATCTCCTTTTTCGTCATCTGCTCATCCTCCTCACCTGCCGCCTGCGCGGAGAAGGAGAGGGCGCGCATCCCGATGATGAGGGACTCCACCATGATGACCGAGCCGCGGATGAGCGGCAGGTTGAGCACCGGATAGCGGTCGCGGATGGAGGAGACCGTGCGCGTCTCGACGTCGATCTCGCCATTTGGCAGGCGTACTGCCGTCGCCGTACGATGTGCGTCGCGCATCATTACGCCCTCGATGACCGCCTGCCCACCGACGGCAAGATCCGTAATTTTCTTTGGCATAGTTTTCCTTTGTCATATAAAAAAAGGCCATTGCACGATCTCTCGTACAATGGCCTCTTCCTAATTTTCGTGCGGTGAAGAGGCAAGGTGCAGTGCACCTCACCGCCGTCACTATTTCTTTGCGTAGCGCTTCGGAACTTCTCGATGCGTCCGCCCGCCTGAACGTCACGCTGACGTCCCCGTGAAGAACGGATGGCACTTCGAGCAGACATCGATACGCAGATCCTTCTTCGTCGAACCGGTCGTGAACGTATTGCCGCAGCCGCACGTCACCGTCGCCTCGAAGTACTCGGGATGAATGCCTTCTTTCATGTTGATACACCTCGTTTCTTTTGCCGGATACAAGCACGCTTATGTGCGCTTGGTTGAACTCGACTGTCTCGCCGAGAACGGGTGAAGGAAGCACGAACCCATACGATGCCAGTCTGAGCAGCCTTACGGATCCGTGATTTCTTACGCATGGAAACAAACGCCCTGCGTTCATTACCGCGCAAGTATAGCATAAAATAGTGGGATGTGCAAGTCCTACTCCAGCTTGCTGAGGATGATGCGGGCAAGACGCGTTCCGAAGAAGAAATTCAGAACCCACTTGATGGAAACCGTAAAGTCCGCGTACTTCCCGGCAAGACGGATCAGGTGGACGAGCATCCATGCGATCCACGCGAAAAGTCCGCTCGCCTTGAGATTAAAGCCAAGTACAGGCATCGGTCCGTTCATGACCGCCTCGCCTCTGCCGATGGTCGCCATCGCGCCAAGGTCATGGTAGACGAATTTGCCGAGCTGGTCGGGCGTCTTCCCGCTGATGAGCGCCATGAGGTTCGCCTTGATCTGCATCGCCTGCTGGGTCGCCACGGGGGCAACCGTCGGGAGCGGACGCTCTGTACCGTGCTGGAAGTTCGCGCAGTCACCAAGCGCAAAGACGCAGTCGCTGCCCTTTACGAGGAGGTTCTCCTCGACGACGATGCGCCCCGCGCGGTCCACCTCACCGCCGCAGTCCTTGATGAAGTCCTGCGCACGTACGCCTGCCGCCCAGATGACCGTCTTGGTGGGGATGACCTCACCGTCCTTGAGGACGAGATCGTTGCCGTCATACGCCGTCACCGCTGTATTGAGGCGAACATCGACGCCCTTTTTGCGCAGGACATCGATGGTGTGCTGCTGCAGGTCGGGCGGCACCATCGGCAGAACGGAGCCCATCGCCTCAAGCAGTGTGACATGCACCTCAGAGAAGTCAATGTTATGGAACTCTTTCTTGAATACACCGATGAGCTCCATGATGGCGCCTGCCATCTCGATGCCCGTCGCACCGCCGCCGACGATGACGAAGTTGAGGTGACGACGGCGTTCCTCTGTACGCGCAGGATCGGTCTTCTTCGAGGCGCGCTCGAACTCATGCACGATGTGTCCGCGCAGAGCAATCGCCTCCTGCAGCGTCTTCATGCCGTAGGAATTGCGCTCGACGCTCTCGTTTCCGAAGAAATTCGTCGTGCCGCCCGCCGCGAGGACAAGGTAGTCGTAAGCAATCTCGCCGTGATCCGTCAGCAGGGACGCGGCGCCCCTGATCGACGCCCGTCGCCTTCGCCATGAAGAAGTCCACGTTGTTGTTGTGCTTGAAAAAGGCACGCGTCGGATAGGCGATCTCAGCTGCCGAAAGTACCGCCGTGCTCACCTGATAGAGCAGCGGCTGAAACAGATGGTAGTTGTGACGGTCAACGAGCGTAATGTGTACGTTCTCTTTTGCCAACTCCTTGGTAAGGCGTACGCCGCCAAACCCCGCACCAACGATGACGACATGCTTCTGATCTGCCATGACAAATCCCCTTTTCAAAAGTGAAAAAAATCACATAGTCCCAGCCACATCACATGCGCGAAGAGATTATGAGACGAATCCCCCCGTACTCATACGCACCATCATATCACATTTCCGGAGAAATTCAATAGGATTTTTTTCACAGAGCTCCGTCTTTATGTTTGCATCGCTCTGCGCATTCGCTGCTCGATGATGCGCAGTCGGATCATGAGGAGCACCGCGCCGACGACGATCCCGCCGATCAGCCCTGCCCAGTAGCCATACGGTCCGAGATCGGTATACTGAGCGAGCAGATAGCCGCTCGGCAGCCCAATCCCCAGAAGGACAGAACGGCGAGCCAGAACGTCACTGTCACGTCCTTGTACCCGCGCAGCGCGCCCCTGCAGCGGTGCATTGACGCAGTCGCTGAACTGCATGAGGAGCGCATAGAGGAGGAACACCTGCAGCAGCTCCTGTACGGCGGGATCCGTCGTGTAGAGCGCGGCGACCGTATCGCGCATGGCTGCGAGAACGAGTGCAACGATACCGACGAAGAGGAGTGTCAGTACGCGGCTGAGGCGGATGTAGGCGCGCGCACCGCTCTCGCGACCGCCGCCGATCTCATAGCCGACGAGAATCGTAATCGCCATGGAGACAGAGAGCGGCAGCATGTAGACGATGGTGGTGAAGTTCATCGCCGCCTGATGCGCCGCAAGCACCGTCGTCCCGTACGCCGCCATCAAAAGGCCGACCGCGCCGAAGATGCTCTGCTCGCAGAATACCGTCAGCCCGATGGGGACGCAGATGGCAAGCAGTGCCCGCCATGTTCCGAGCGCAGGGCGCGGCAGATGTGAAAAGACGCGATAACGGCGGAACTGCGCCATGCGCAGTGTGACGACGATGTTGAGGACGAGATTGACACAGTAGCTGAGCGCCGCTCCCCAGTCCTGCACCGGCTCCGCCAAAGGCAGGGACGCCGCACGCACCGTACATAAAGACGTAGTTGAGGACGATATTGAGCGGTACGGTCGTCATGGTGATGAGCATGGTCAGGCGCGTCCGCCCATGCGCATCGATGAGGTTGCGCAGGACGCTCGCCATCGCGATAGGAATGACCCCCCAGCCGATGTAGGAGAGATAGCGCAGGGTGATCCCCTCCACCACGGGCTCGAGCGCGAGTGCGTGCACGAGATGAGGAACGGTGCATGCACCGATTGCATAGAGCAGTACAGCAAGGAGCGTCGCCCAGCAGAAACTCTGCTGAACGACGCTCCGAATCTCACGCGTGTGCCCTGCCCCGTAGTGCTGTGCAATGACAGGAGTGAGTCCCGAGATCAGTCCGATGAATGCACCGAATACGGGAAAGAAGATGCTCGCGCCGACGGCAACGCCCGCGAGATCCTCCTTGCTGATGTGTCCCGCCATGACCGTATTGAAGAATCCCGGTGCCATGAGGGAAATCTGCGTGATCAGGATGGGAAAGAGCACGATGAAGAACTGCCGTGCACGTGCCGGATAGCCGTGAACCTCCTTCAAGGTCTCCCTCCCCTCTCGTCAATCATCCAAAATAGTCTGCGATTCCCGTCCGCAATGCCGCGCGCGATATTTTTGACGCCCTCCTCACTGTTCATCATACGCTCCTCATCTGCGTTCGAGATGAAGGAGATCTCCACGAGTGTGGCGGGCATATCCGTATGCTTCACGACGTAGAAATTGCAGGTCTGCGTGCCGCGGTCGAGTGTCCCGATGGCGTCGATGAGCGCCAGACGTACACTGTCAGCAAGACGTTTGGATTTCTCCGATGCCTTTGCATAGTAGTACGCCGTCGTCCCCTTGACCTCGCGATTGGTAAACGCATCGGCGTGAATCGAAAGGAAGATATCCGCATTCGCGCGATTTGCGATCTCGCAGCGCGCCTCCAGTTCCTCGACGGCCGTGGCATTTGCCCCCTTGTCAGAGACTTCCGTATCCGTCGTGCGCGTGAGCACAACCGTTGCGCCCTCTGCCTCAAGGAGACGCTTCAGCTCACGGCTGACGCGCATCGTCACATTCTTCTCCATGACCCCCGTCGGGCCAATCGCGCCCGAGTCGCTGCCCCCATGACCGGGGTCAATGGCGATCTTCTTCCCCTTGAGGCCCGATGATGTCGGAGATATCATGGCCGACATCATCGCCCGTATGGTCGCCATCCCGTTGATCTGAGGGAGGCGTCGTCTTGGGTGGTGCCGGTTTTGTCGGTTTGGTCGGCTGCTGCGTCGGAGCAGGCTTTGCAGGCGGTGCCTTCGTCCCCGCTGTGGCCTTCGGTGTACGGCCAAAGTCTCAGGACGATGCGCGGCTTCCCGCCATCAAGGGAGAATACCTTCCAGCCGTCCTTCCCAACGGTCGTATCCACCACGATGCGCACCGTCTTCTCATCGAACTGTGCGGCGCGGACCCCCGAAACGAGGGGCGAATCCACCTGAACTTTTTTCTTCGCCTCCGGCATGATCCACGCATTTTGAACATCCAGTACGACGCGTGTCGGGTTCGCGAGCGTGAACTGCCGATAGGTGACGGGATGATCGGAGTCCACCACGATGCGGACATTCCCCTCGGTACGTCCGATACGGATGCCCGTGATCTTTGCCATATCCTTCGTCCGGTCGCTGAACGCGGCATCTGCCGTCCCTGCGGGAAGGAGGACGCCAAGCATCCCGATGAGAAGTGCGGCAGCCAGTAAAAATATGCGGCGCAAGCGTATACCCCCTAACGGAAGTTTGACCATCCCCACGGACAGACTTCCAAAAAGCCTGCGAAGAGCTTGGACAGCACCGCTCGATTCAGCGATTCCTTCCAGCAGCTTCACAGGCTCTCCCATTGTCCCTCTGCGGCAGTGCCGATTCACGCAGCACTGCATCTTCATCAGTGTATTATTGTTCCGGCGGTGCGCTCTGCGCTTCTCCGGGGACAGCACTTTCCTCTGCCTCACCCGGCACAGGAGCATTTCGACGTGCCGCTGCACGGCGCGGCGCACCCTCATACATGATCTGCGTGATCTGCGCTGCACGGTCAGGCTCGAACTCCGTCAGCACCTTCGCCGCATTTCCTTCGTCCATACGCTGAAGAATGGCAATGCAGAGATTGATGTCGAGCGACTCCATGACCTTGGCAGCATCCGCAGGCTTCATATCATTGTAGAGACGTGCAAGCTTCGTGATGCGCTTCTTTTCCGCCGTCTCACGTTCCTTCTGCTGCTTTTCGATTTCCTCTTTGGTGATCTTGACGCTCTCCGGTACCTTCTTTGGCTTCGTTGCTGTGCTCGTCGTCGAAGTCGATGCGGACGAGGACTGCGAACTTTCCTCCTCGTTCTCCGCCGGCGGCACAAAGTACTCACCGACCACAGGCAGCTCATGGAGTTTATACTCCTCGTTGAGCTCCTTCGTATCAAAGAGACGGAGATAGACGCCGAGAGCAAATCCGCCTACAATCAGCACGAGAATTAAGATCAGCACCAATAGGATCTTCAGTTTCTTCCGCATGGATTTCCTGCCCTCTTTCTCTTCCCCTTATCCTGCCTATCTCATCCGATTAGCGGTATATATCGAGGACGCGGTTTCACGTAATCCTGCGTCTCCGCATACGGAGGTACGCCGCCGTATGCCTTTACCGCATTGGGTCCTGCGTTGTAGGCGGCAACCGCCTTCTTCACGTCGCCGCCGAAGGTGTTCATCAGCTCGCTCAGATACTTCGCGCCGCCCTCGACATTGCCCTCCGCACTGTACGGGTCAACCCCAAGCCCGGCGGCAGTCTCCGGCATGAGCTGCATGACGCCGACCGCGCCCGCAGGAGAGACGGCATCCTGATGTCCGCCCGACTCGACCTCGGCGACGGCCGAAACGAGTTTAGGGGTCGACGTGGTACTTCTGTGCCGCCTGATGAATCATCTGCGTGAGGTCGGGATTGGCCAGTTCCGCCTTCCCGGCCTTCTCCGCGTGCGTCGGTGATGCAACGGGCTTTGTTTCGTCAACGCGCTGTGCGGCATGTGCCTTGGACGCTGCTGCAGCCGTGTTCTTATCGATCTCCTGCTGGAGTTTTGAAGCGAAAATCCAACCCCGGGAGATTCTGCTGCTTGAGGTTAAACTCTCCCTCGATCTCGGCGATGCGTGCCTGAATCTGCTGAATGCCCGAAAGATCTATCATACGGCTTCCTCCCATTCCCTATTGCGCATGGTCAGCTGCAGGCCGATCTCATCGAGCATCTTCTGCTCCTCCCGCAGTGCCTCCGCCTTGTACTCGGCAAGGCGTTTTTCCCTCAACTTCTCAATGCTCTTGAGCGCGCTCATCTGCTCCATCAGCACTTTCAGTGCTTTCTGGCGCACGGCGTTCGCCCGCAGGATCACCTGCTGCTGATCTTCGATCTGCTGACGTTTCCACCCGAAAAATTGGTTAAAACTCATGAGTCGACCGATCTTGATGTGCGTGCCCTCCTTGGAGATCTCCTCGTAGTCACGCTGTCCCTGTGCCATCTCCTCGAGCAGCTGCCGCTGATAGGCACGTTCCTCCTCAAGAGCTCGCACGGCTTTGGCAAAGGCGACCTCCGCCTCTTCCTTCTTCATACGCGTCACCTTGAGCAGAGTCTCGAGCTGAAAGCGAAATTTTTTCATGATGCCGCCTCATTTGCGGACGTTTCTTTCCCCGTCAGACCGATGAGCTGCTGCTCCGTCTCTGCGTAGGAGGTCACCTCGTAGATGCCCTGACAGAGGAAGTCGTTGATGCCGTCGATCTTCTGGATTGCGGCGTCGATCTTCGGGCTGGAGCCCTTGACGTACGCACCGATGTGGATGAGATCCTCCGCTTCCTGATAGACGGCCATGAGCTGACGCATCTCCTGCGCTGCTTCGAGATGATTCTTTGCGACGACCTCATACATGACACGACTGACGCTGCTGAGTACGTCGATGGCAGGGAAAATGGTTCTGCGCGGCGATCCGCCGCGAGAGCACGATATGCCCGTCTGAGGATCGAACGCACCGCATCGGCAATCGGCTCATTCATATCGTCGCCGTCGACCAGCACGGTGTAGATGCCCGTAATTGACCCCTTTTCGCTCGTGCCCGCGCGCTCCAGGAGACGCGGCAGCATGGCGAAGACCGACGGAGTATAGCCGCGCGTCGCGGGCGGCTCGCCGATGGTGAGCCCGACCTCGCGCTGCGCCATCGCAAAGCGTGTTACGGAGTCCATCATGAGCACTACCTTGCGCCCCTGATCGCGGAAGTACTCCGCAATCGCCGTTCCCGTCATAGCTCCCTTGATGCGGACGAGTGCCGGCTGGTCGGAGGTGGCAACGACGACGACGGAACGTTTCAGCCCCTCCTCGCCGAGATCGCGCTCAATGAAATCGCGCACCTCGCGTCCGCGCTCTCCGACGAGTGTGATGACGCTGATGTCCGCCTCCGTATTGCGTGCAATCATGGAGAGCAGCGTGGACTTGCCGACGCCGGAGCCCGCCATGATGCCGATACGCTGTCCGTCCCCCATCGTGATGAGCCCGTCGATCGCGCGAACACCGACGTAGAGGTTGTCATGGATGCGCGGCCGCGTCAGCGGGGGCGGCGGGCGGCGCCTGCAGGGGTACTCCTCCTTGGCGAGGATGGGTCCCTTGCCGTCGATCGGATTGCCGAGTCCGTCAAGCACACGCCCGAGCAGCTCCATCCCGACTTTCACGCGCAGCTGACGCCCCGTTGCGACAACCTCGCAGCCGGGACCGATGCCCTGCATCTCGCCGACCGGCATGAGGAGAACGCTCCCCTCGCGAAATCCGACAACCTCCGCCGGCACGGGCGGCATCCCTGCAAAGTGAGAGCTCACATAGCAGAGCTCACCGACCGTTACCGTCGGTCCCTGCGACTCGATGACCAGCCCGATGATCTGCGTCACCTTGCCCGTCAACTTCATCGGCGAAGCAGCGCGGAGCGCATCCTTAAACTTATGGATATTTATGGAAAATGGGGGATTCCCCCCCGTTTCACTCGTATTCATAGCATAACTTCCCGCACCGCTTTTTTCAGCTGTTCGATCTGTGTCTGCAGACGTGCATCAACGCTGCCGTTCGGCGTCTCCACCAGGCAGTCGCCCGGCTTCAGGCTCTCATCGGACGTGATCGAGAGCTGCTGTCCCCCGCTGTCACAATGCCGCGCAGTTCATCGCGTGCCATCAGCACAAAGTCATAGCTGTCCGGCGGAACGTGGACGACAATCTCTTTCTGATCCTTGACGCGCTCAATGGCATCGCGCACGATGGGCAAAACCATCTGCGGCACATCGATGAAGTGCTGCGGAAGAACGCGCTCCACGGCGGTCATCGCAATCGAAACGATGACGTCCTCCGCCTGCATGAGGTAGTCACGCATCGCATCGTGCGCATCGCGCAGGGTCTTCTCCGCCTTCGCATTGGTCTGGCGGATGAAAATCCTCCATCTCCTCGCGTACGGCGGCCTCGCCTGCCTCTCTGCCGGCGGCAAAGTCCCTCATCGTGCCCTGCCTGACGCGCTTCCTCGCGCTCCTTTTCAATCTGTTCTTTCGCCTCGCTGAGAAGTCGCTCCCGCTCCTGTTCAATTTCACCGCGGCGCACGGCGATCTCCATGTCCAGCTCTTCGCTGCGGACATCAATCGCGTGTTCACGCTCCTCGATGCGCGAGAGCAGGAACTGGACGGTCTCCTCGCTGACACCGTCCTCCATGCCGTCTGCGGACGGCGGAACGGAGGGGGCGGGGACGTCGATGAGATGCGGGTTCTCCTCCCAGATGGCGGCCTTGATAACTCTAGACAATCATCTCGTCTCCCTTGCCGCGCGAAATCACAATCTCGCCCTTGTCCTCGAGCACGCGGATGACGGCGACAACCTTCTGCTGTGCCTCCTCCACGTCGCGGATCTTGACCGGGACCCATGAACTCGATCTCCTCGCGCAGCATATCTGCCGCACGCGTCGACATATTCTTGTAGACTTTCTCTGCAACTTCCTGCGGCGTCGCCTTGAGCGCGAGGGAGATCCTGGTCTCGACCTGACGCAGGACAAGCTGCAGGGAGCGGTCGTCGATCTGGACGATGTCCTCGAACACGAACATGAGCTTTTTGATCTCTTCGGCAAGCTCGGGGCTGTCGACCTCGAGGGTTTCGACAATCGCCTTCTCCGTCGTACGATCGACGCGGTTGAGCACCTCGACAATCGCCTTGATGCCGCCTGCCGATGTGAAGTCCTGTGTTACCATGGACGACAGCTTTCCGTTCCAGCACGCGCTCGACCTCGCGGATGGAGTCCGGCGAGGTGCGATCCATGGTCGCGATACGCTTCGTGACCTCGACCTGCGACTCTGGAGGCAGTGCCCCGAGAACGATCGCCGCCTGATCCGGCTCCAGATACGCCATGATGAGGGCGATGGTCTGGGGATGCTCGTTCTGGATGAAGTTGATGAGCTGTGCCGGGTCGGTCTTTGCGCAGGAAGTCGAACGGACGCACCTGCAGACTCGTCGTGAGACGGTTGATGATCTCGAGTGCCTTGTCGGGGCCGAGTGCCTTTTCCAGGACGTTCTGCGCATACTGCAGACCGCCCGAGGAGATGTAGTCCTGTGCCATGCACATGGAGTAAAAACTCTGAGATGACCTCCGCCTTGAGGGCGGACGAGACCTGCTTCTGGTTGGCGATCTCAAGCGTCAGCTGCTCGATCTCGTCGTCGTCCATGTGCTGAAACAGCTTCGCGGAGTACTCAGGACCAATGGCGATAAAGAGGATCGCCGCCTTCTGCTGGTTGGTCAGATCACCGCTGCCATATAGATCCGGCATGGTTACTCCTCCTCCGTAAGCCAAGTCTTGACCAGGAGCGCGACCTCCTCAGGCTTGCTGTCGATGAGCGCAAGAAGCGCGAGTTTCTCGTTCATCTGCTGCTGCTCCTCCTCAGAGAGATCCTCTTCCTCGACCTCGCCGGCAGCGATTGCAGCGGCACGCTCCTCGGCAAGACGCTCTTCTTCGAGACGCTTTGCCTCCTCGGCAGCCTCGCGCTCGAGACGCTTCTTGCGGCGATACATGAGAATCGCGGCAACGATGAGGGCGATGATGAGAAGAACAGCGCCGACCTGCATGTAGAAGATGCGGTCCTGACGATCCTTCTCTGCCTGCAGCTCTGCCGCACGGCGGTCTGCCGCCTCCGTGCTGAACGGCAGGGGCTCAACGGAGATCGTATCGCCGCGCGTCTGATTGATGCCTGCCGCGCTGCTCACCGTGCGCAGGATGCTCTCCTGCTGCGGCTGCGTTACGTCGTCATTGACAAGAACAGCAACCGTCATACGGCGGATCGAGCCCGGGGAGGCGATCACGTGCTGGCGTTCCTCGTTGATCTCATAGTTCTTCGTGGATTCTTTTTTCTCGTAGGCAGCGTTTCGCGTTTCGACTCCTGCTCGACATAGCCCGGGACGTTGCTCTGCACGCCCGCAGGGCCGCCGGGATTCGTCGAACTGCCGTTATAGCTCTCGGAGATGTCCTGCTGGCTGCGGATGATGCCTGCATCATCCACCACAGGGGTAAAGGTCTGACGATCCGTCAGGCGGTCGTCAAAGTCCAGCTCCACGCTGACGCGGGCAAATGCACGCCCTTCCCCGAGCGTCTGATCGAGCAGGGTCTGCACCTTTTTCTCGATGTTGTCCTGCACCTTGCGCGTCATCTCAAGCTGGGTGATGGTCTTTGCGCCAAGCCCCTTCTCATCCTGGTCGTCGGGATCATTCAGGATCTTGCCCGTATCGTCGACGATCGTGATGTTCTCCGGCGTCAGTCCCTTGATGCTGTGTGCCGCGAGGTTGACAATGCCTTTGATTTCCTTTTTCGTCAGCTCTGCATGTGGCTTCAGGCGCAGCATAATGGAAGCCGTCGCCGGCTTCTCCTCTTTTTTGTAAAGGCTGTCCTCGGGCAGCACGATGTGAACACGTGCTTTATCGACTGCCTCGATCTGCTCGATGGTACGCGTCAGCTCGCCCTGCAGTGCCTGCAGGTAGTTGACGCGATTCTGGAACTCGGTCACACCGAGTTTGCTGTCATCGAAGATCTCGAATCCCTTGTTCCCGTGCGGAAGTCCCTGCACGGCAAGATTGAGGCGTGCCTCATGCACATTCGCCGTCGGAACGAGAATCGTCGTGCCCGACTTATTCTCCTGTATTTCGTAGCTGATCTTCGATTCGCGCAGCTGATTCGCTACCTCGCCCGCATCTTTGGTCTCCATGTCGGTAAACAGCGGAACCATATCGGGCTTGCTGCCGTACCAGAAAACTGAGACCGAAGATCAGTACGAGAATTGCGAGTGCCGAGCCGAGCATGATGTAGCGCTGCCGCTTGTCAAAGCGTTTCCACAAGGCAAGGCTGCGCTCTTTCCACTCTCCCATAATCTCTTTCCCTTCAAGTCACCGCGGTTGTGCTTCCCCGCGAGGGTGCAAACAGAACGGCAGTTTTCAGTTATACCTGCATCCGCATGATTTCCTGATAGGCAGAAACGGCACGATTGCGCATCTGCAAGGTAAGCTGCAGGGCAATTTCAGCCTTCTGCCCCGCCACGATAACCTGAGATACATCTTCTACCTCGCCCGCGGCGAGCAGCTTCGTCTGTTCCTCCGAAGCGAGCTGAAGATGATTGACTTCGGAGAGGGCATCTTTTAGATAGGTGCCGAAATCTTTACGTTGGGATTTGTCGATGGTCTCGCCCAGATGGCTGGGTGCACGCATCGTTACAGGAGTCATTTGCAGTGCTTGTACTTCCATAATGGATCCCCCTTACAATGTGTGCATCAGTTTCCGTTACCGATACGGAGTGCCGCATTGACCATGGACTTCGCGGCGTTGATCGTCGTCGTATTTGCCTCGTAGCCGCGCGATGCCGAGATCATGTCGACCATCTCGGCGACGATGTTGACGTTTGGGCGCTCCACGTAGCCGTCTGCGTTCGCATCCGGATGTCCCGGCTCATAGACCAGAGGTCCCTGTGTGTTGTCTGCGCGAATGCCGACGGCACGTACGCCGTCGCCGGGGCGCATGCGGTTCGACGCACGTGCCAGAAAGGACTCAAAGCCGATGCCATGACCTTTCTCACGCGGCTGAAACACCACGTAGCGGCGGTGATAAGCACCCCCGCCCTGTGTCCGCGTCGTATTCGCATTCGCGATATTGTTGGAGATCACGTCCATGCGAAGGCGTTCCGCTGTAAGCCCGGACGCCGCCGTATCAATTCCCAAAAACATTCCCATATCGTGCCCTCCGATCAGCCCTGACCACTGGTGATGACACTCTTCATCCTACTGATGTGTCCCCCCAGCTGATTGGCAAGTACATTGTAATAAAGCTGGTTCTTTGCGACCTCCGCCATCTCAACGTCAATGTCGACATTGTTGCCGTCCAGGCGCATATTGGTCGTATTCTCCTGCTCGATAACCCCGTGTGCCTTCCCGCGATACGCTAGCGGAAGGTGGCGGTCGTGCGTACGTACGACCGGCATCAGCGGATCGTCCTCCAGCCCCAATTCCTTTTTCAGCAGATCCTCAAAGCGGACATGACTCCGCTTGAAGTTCGGTGTATTCACGTTGGCGATGTTGTTGCTGAGCACCTCATGGCGAAGCGTCGATGCTGCCATGGCACGGCTGCTGACATCTATCACCGAGGTATTGACCACCTGCTCCAGCATGAAACGTCACATTCCTTTCCCCGATTCTTTACGCACACAAAAATCGACATACGTAATAGATATATATTTAGTTCTACGTCCCCATAAAAAAATCCTTTTTGATTCTGCCTTTTTTTCTTAAAAAAATGATAAGGTTTTTTTCGTCATCGCGTTATCCTTCGGCTCGCAGAGAGGGCTGCGCGCCAACGTGGAGGCTCTTGACCAGGATATCGACCTCGTGGACGACCATGCCCGTCATGCGCTCGATCTCCGTCTGCAGACGGCGGCGCAGCGCGACCATGGTCTCCTTGATGGCGTGCCCGTAGGCGAAGACAACCTCCAATGAGACCGTGATGCCGAGATCGTCGTCCCCGTTCACGATGTGACGAACGCGCGTCCCGCCGACACGGTACACGTCCTCGAACTGCTCGGCGGCAATACGTACGATGTTCTTGATGACCGAGTCGTCGATGATGAGTTTTTCCATAGTAGCTGAATACAGGGCGTACGATGGAGCGCTCCCCGAGCTTGCGCCGCTTCGATGAGGAGGTCTTGAAAAAACTCTTGATCGGGTCGATGAGATACCCCGAAAAATGCGGCTTTAGCTCAATGCTCGGCACGGGAATAATGTGTTCGCCACGCTTCAGGCGGTGATACTGGGCGATCTCCATATCCTTCTTAGAGGCGACGTCCTCAATGCGGATGATCTTTCCGACCGGACCGATGCCAAGCGCCTTCGCGATCTTCTGCACCATATTCTCCGAGGTGCCGAGGATCAGGATGCGGCGTGGTGCACACTCCTCGATCGCGCGGCGTACGTCGGCAGCATGTCCCGGAAGGACGAAAATCGCACGCCGCACCGCCATGATGCGGTTCTTTTTCCTTCTTTGCCGATGTGCCGCCGACCACTTTCCCATCTTTGATGAGGATGCCGTCGTCAATGATGGCATCTGCGCCATTTTTTCGGGCAACCCACAGTGCGCGGTGACTTTTTCCCGTTCCACTCGGGCCGACAAGGGCAATTACGTCCATTTGTGTCCCTCCTCTTTTTAGGAAGCGCTGATAAAAATGAGGTCTGCCAGATTGGCGTAGATTTTTTTGTCCGAACAAGGTGGAAAACCGGACGCAGAGTGGGGGCTCTGTGGAGGATTTTTCCGCCGAAGTGCGGGCGAAAAAAAGATGCGTCAAGATGGTGGTGCCGAATTTATCAGTGCTTCCTTTACGGTATCCTCACGTATGCTGCGGCGGACGATAGAAATTTTCCGCATAGACATCCTCGATCGTGAATTGACCGATCTCCTCTGTTCCGCGTCCGGGAAAGCCGCGGTAATCCGAGCCGCCCGATACGAGAAGTCCGTGCTGCTGCGCCACATCCAGATAGTGCTGCGTATCCTGCCGATCGTAGGTGGGATAAAACGCCTCAATCCCCTGAAGCCCCTGTGCAGCGAGCGTCATGATGACCGTCTCATCACCGACCGCCTTGGGATTTGCGAGGACGGGGATCCCGCCCGCCCCGCGGATGAGGCTGATGAGCTCCTCGGCAGAGACGCGAAAATGCGGCACATAGGCAGGCTGCCCGCGCTTCAACAGCTGGTCGAAGCAGGCGCGGACGGAGTCAAAGTAGCCCTTTTTCACCAGCACACGTGCGACGTGGGAGCGTCCGATTGCCTTGCACATCCCCTCATCCGTCAGCACCTCAGTCTCACCGATCTCGTAGCCGAGCCCCGCAGGAGCTCCACGATCTCCGTGAAGCGCGTCCATCGCGCCTCGCTGATCTCCTCGAGTTTTTCCTGCAGCTCCGCATTGTAGATGTCGATGTTGTAGCCCAAAATGTGAACATCATGTCCGCCATCGCCCGTACTGAATCCCACCCCGGGGATCAGCCGCAGGCTGCCGGAGGAAATGTGTCCGCTCTCATACAGCTCCGTCACGCCCTCGACCGAGTCGTGATCCGTAATGGAGATGTAGCGCAGCCCCGCAGCCTTTGCTGCTTCCATGATCTCCTCCGGCGTATTTCCTGCCGTCGGAGAAGGTCGTATGGATATGCAAATCGCTTGGCATATATCTTCTCCTTGACTCCCTATTCCGCTTCGCGCAGCAAAGCGACTCAATCGATGCAGTGCGCTGCCCCGCAGGATCGATATCCACGATGACCGCCGCGTATTCCGCAGGGCCTTCTGCCATATCAAACCGCACAGGCATCCCCGTACGGAACTTCTGAATGACGAGATCCGTGCGCACGCCGAGCACCGAATTCTGTGCCCCGACCATACCGAGATCGGTGATGTACGCCGTCCCGCCCGGCAGGATACGTGCATCTGCCGTCTGGACGTGCGTATGCGTGCCGACAACAATGTCCGCACGGCCGTCCAGATAATGCGCCATCGCGAGTTTCTCCGACGTGGTCTCTGCGTGAAAATCCAGGACGATGATATCCGCCTGATCCTCCAGCGCGGCAAGAATCTCATCCGCCTTCTGGAAGGGACAGTCCATCGGCGGCATAAACGACCGCCCCGAGAGATTCATCACGCCGATGCTCGCCGTCTTGGCAGGGAAAACACAGAATCCTTTTCCCGGCGCTCCCTCAGGATAGTTTGCTGGACGGATGAGAAACGGCTCATCATCGACGAAGGAAAAAACTTCCTTCTTATCCCAGACGTGATTGCCCGAGGTGACAATATCGGCTCCGCCTGCATAGAGCTCATCGAGCGCCTTGCGCGTATAGCCCTTGCCGCCGGCCGAATTCTCCCCATTGACAATGACGACATCAATGCCGCGCTCCGCGCGCAGACGCGGCGTAAAAGTGCGAAAGGCACGCCGTCCCGCGTGTCCGACAACATCACCGACGATCAGTATGCGCACGGCGTCCCCTCCTTTCATGCTCCATCAGCGGTTATAGACCACGACCTGGTCGCGCTCCCGAATCCCAACGAGACGATCGCGCAGCGGCATCTCGCGTACGGCGGTCAGCATACGATCAAGCGCATCATGCTGCATCTGTCGAAACTCCGCATCGGGCACGTCCGCCCCATGCGCATCCACGAGCAGTGCCTCTCCAAAGCGATCGGTCAAAAGCTGGACCGTAAGCCCAATCTCCCGCTCCGTCACCTCATCCATCCGCCGTGCGAGATGCAGCATCATGAGCCCCTCATGGTGCTCGTAGGTGAACTCCATCTCGCTCGCCATGCCGCCCTCAAGTCCCTGATAGGTCTCAATGCTCTCAGCGAGAAATTCGGCAAACGCCTCCATCTCATCCTCCGGCACCGTCCCCCGCAGGACAAAGTCCATCGTCAGAAGACCGCTGTGTGGCTCGTAGGACACCGCCTGAATCTCAGGAAAACAGACGAGGACGGATGCGAGCAGCTGAACCCCGGGGCGCGCCTGCTCCGTCCGATGCCGCACCGCGCGCGTTCCTCCAAAATGTCTGCGCAGAAAGTCAAACATATCCGCCATCTCCATGATCGAGAGCGTATCCATGGAGCAGGAACGGCGAGCGGGCACGTCCCCGCGCCCGCTCATAGAGGTCATCCCTACTTGGCATAGTCCACAACGCGTGTCTCACGGATCACTGTTGCCTTGATCTGCCCCGGATACTCGAGATCGCCCTCGATCTTCTTACAATATCATGTACGAGAACTGCCGCTCCCGCATCATCCACCTTGTCCGGCTTTACCATCACGCGAATCTCGCGGCCCGCCTGGATGGCAAAGCAACGCTCCACGCCGTCAAACGACTCCGCAATTTCTTCCAGCGCCTTGAGTCGCTTGATGTAGGACTCGAGGCTCTCGCGCCGTGCGCCGGGACGTGCCGCCGAGACGGCATCTGCCGCTGCGACGAGCACGGCCTCCACCGTCGTCGCCTCCTCATCGCCGTGATGGGACGCGATGATGTTGATGACTTCCTTCGACTCGCGGTACTTGCGCGCGAGATCAGCCCCCACGGTGACGTGCGGCCCCTCGATCTCGTGGCTGACCGCCTTGCCGATGTCATGGAGGAGGCCGCCGCGCTTCGCGAGCATGACGTCGCAGTCCAGCTCCGCCGCCATCAGCCCCGCGAGATGCGCAACCTCGATGGAGTGCGCCAGCACGTTCTGTCCGTAGCTCGTGCGATAGCGCATCCGCCCCAACAGACGCACCAGCTCGGGATGGATGCCGTGCACGCCCGTCTCGAACGTCGCCTGCTCCCCTGCTTCCTTGATGCGCTGATCGACCTCGCGGCGTGCCTTCTCGATCATCTCTTCGATGCGTGCCGGATGAATGCGTCCATCCTGAATCAGCTTTTCGAGCGCGATCCGCGCCACCTCACGGCGTACGGGATCAAAGCCCGAAAGAATGACCGCCTCGGGCGTATCGTCGATGATGAGGTCGATGCCCGTCAACGTCTCCAAGGTGCGGATGTTGCGCCCCTCGCGCCCGATGATGCGCCCCTTCATCTCATCGTTCGGCAGAGCAACGACCGAGACCGTCGTCTCCGCCACGTGATCGGCGGCACAGCGCTGGATGGCGACACTCAGAATCTCACGTGCTGCCTTGTCCGCCTCGTCCTTCGTCTGCTGGACATATTCTTTAATCTTGCGTGCCTTCTCATGCTTCAGCTCTTCCTCCGCCTCTGCCATGAGCACGGTGCGTGCCTCCTCGGAGGACAGCCCCGAGATGCGCTCGAGCTCCTGCCGCTGGCTCTCATAGAGCGCGCTGACCTCTGCCTGCGTCTTGTCGATGCGCGCCTCCTTGCGTGCGAGCCCCTTCCTCCTTCTTCTCGATGGATTCCAGCTTGCGGTCGAGGTTCTCCTCCTTCTGGATCGTACGACGCTCCATCCGCTGCAGTTCACTGCGGCGTTCCTTCGTGTCACGCTCGAAGTCCTGCCGCTGCCGCTGGATCTCTTCCTTGGCTTCGAGCAGTGCTTCCTTCCGCTTCGTCTCCGCCGCCTTCCCAGCCTCGTCGACAATGCGTTTTGCTTCACTTTCGGCTGATCCTATCTGTGCCTCTGCCGCACGCTTGCGCGCCGTATAGCCGGCTGCAGCGCCAACGCCAATGGCGATAATTATCATGAGTATTTCCGTAAAGATAACGGCCACCTCCTCGTTCATAAATAAGCGCATATTCTTATATATTTTTAATGTTTTTTGTGTATGGTGTCAAGAATGGCGCCTCCTCTGCGCACGCAGAAGAAAAAAGTCCTATCCTCACAAAACCTGCTCTGTGCTTACGGCGACGCGCTTCTTTCCCTCTATACTGGACAGAAATATTTTCATCCGATATAATATGTTCATCGGTTCATACGTTAGGAGGAATTATGAATAAGAAAAAATTGATGCGAAGCGGTGTCGCACTTGCTCTCTCCATCTCCATGGCGAGCGGTATTACCCTCAGTACCCCGGCGGTGGCCGAGGCCAGCACGGGCAACATCATCGGTGCGATCGTCGGCGGTATTGCGGCGTCCGCTGAGATGAACAAAGAGATCAAGTACTACAATACGACGGAAGAGGGTCGTCAGGCGCTGAACAATCAGCTGCGCGAAAAGTACGGGGTCAATGACGACTACGCGCTCAACAATCAGCTCGACCGCATCTTTCACCAATCTGACGGCGGCGATCGGTTCGCAGGACGCGACCATCTACGACCGTCCGTACCTCTATTTTCATCAACAACGAGGACAGCTTCAACGCATTCTGTACGCTCGGCCATAATATGAGCGTCAATACAGGGCTTTACAACTACCTCAATAACGAGGATGAGATCGCCGTTGTCCTCGCCCATGAGATGGGGCACGGGCAGAAGGATCACCCCGCCAAAGGCATGAAGCGTTCGCTCGGTCCCGCAATTCTTGCAAGTGCAACGGGTACGGTGCTCGGTGCAATCGCCGCCAATATATGGAGCGGACAGGGACTCACCAAACCGATGGAGTGGGAGGCAGATAACCTCGCCTTTGACTACATCTCGCGCTCTCCGTACAACCCGGGAGCAACAGCAGCGGTATGGCAGCGCGTCATCGACATGGACGGCAACAACTCCGCCAATGTCGTCTCCATCATGTCCGGTGCCGCCGATCATCCGTCAAATGCCTCACGCCGTGACAACTACGCCAAGAAGCTGACCGAGATGAGCGGCGGCAAGGTCACGGTGAATAACGGCACCGTCTACATTAACAAGAAGGAGTTCGTGACGCCCGCCCCTGCCAACGGTATGACCTCGGCGGAGCGCGCCTACTTTGTCATGGGCAACCTCGCGGCGGCCTATAAGAATGGGCACGCTGCTGCGGATGCGTATGCGGACGGCTCCACGGTCATGCTCGGTGCTCAGCCCATCATCACAGCGGTGGAGGGCGACCGCAGTGCAGCAGACATGGCAAATCAGCTGAATAAGATCAAGTAAGAGGAGCAAAAGAAAAACGAGGATTGCCGATGTGGCAATCCTCGTTTTTCTTTGCTATCGCTGTGGAAAGCGGCGCAGGGCGCGTGGCTTCCCAAGATCTCCGCCATCACCACCGCCTGCTGCATCGTCTGTGCGGTCCACTGCGGCAGCCCCTGCATCACAGGAGATTCTGCAGCAGACAGTATCTCAGCGCGCCGCTTCTGCGCGGCGTGCTGCTTCTCCGCATGTCGATGCGCCGCCGCCGCTTTCTCGGCGGCTCTGCGCTCCGTCTCCCACTTTTCGCGCAGTGCGCGCTCTGCCTCCGTCGGATCGACTGTCCCGATCTCGATGCGGCCGGGGATGCCGCGCATCGGCGGGATCTCGAACGCACCGCCCTTCTGTGCTCCGCGCCTCTGACGGGGAATCTCCTGTGGCACGGTCGGCGGCGGAACTTTTTTCTTTCCGCGCACACGGTCATCGAGCACACTGATCGCAATCAGGATGCCGACTACGACGAGAAATTCCATGGCGCATTCCTCACTTTACGGGGACAGACGGATGCTTGTCATTCTGCTTCCCCGACGCACTGATCGCATGGCGCATATCCGTATCCGACTGGATGTTGTTCAGCTGGTAGTAATCCATGACGCCGAGCTTTGCCCTCGCGCAGCGCCTGTGCCATGGCGTGTGGCACCTCTGCCTGCGCCTCGACCACCTTGGCCTCCATCTCCTGCGTGTACGCCTTCATCTCCTGCTCACGCGCGACCGCCATCGCGCGGCGTTCCTCCGCCTTTGCCTGCGCGATGCGCTTATCCGCCTCCGCCTGATCGGTCTGCAGTTCCGCACCGATGTTGCGCCCGACATCGACGTCCGCAATATCAATGGAGAGGATCTCAAATGCCGTTCCTGCGTCGAGGCCTTTGCCAAGCACGGTCTTCGAGATGTCGTCCGGATTGGCGAGCACGTCATTGTGACTCTGCGAGGAGCCGACCGTCGTCACGATGCCTTCGCCAACACGTGCAATGATCGTCGGTTCCCCTGCACCGCCAACCAAACGGTCGATGTTCGCACGCACCGTGACACGCGCCTTGATCTTCAGCTCGATACCATTTGCCGCCACCGCGGAGACAATCGGTGTCTCGATGACCTTCGGATTGACACTCATCTGCACTGCGTCGAGCACATCGCGCCCCGCGAGGTCAATTGCCGCTGCGCGCTCGAATGGGAGGGCGATCTGCGCGCGATGCGACGCGATCAGCGCATCCACCACCTTGTCCACATTACCGCCTGCGAGGTAGTGCGCCTCGAGCTGGTTGACGCTCACATCCAGCCCCGCCTTATTTGCCTTGATGAGAGGCAGAACAATGCGGCTCGGCGGAACGCGGCGCAGGCGCATCCCGATCAGCGAGACAATGCCGACCGAGACATTTGCCGAGATCGCCGAGACCCACAGCCCGAGCGGAACGAAATGGAGAAAGATCGAAACCGCCAGGATAACGATGACAACGAGGAATGCTCCTCCGAACAGTGTACCCATGAAAACCTCCTAGATGTGTGTTCATCCACCCGAAATATTATGCCTCACGTACCACCACACGGCTGCCGCTCACGGACAGGACGACAACGCGCGTCCCCTTTTCAATAAATGCGCCCTCGGAGACGACATCCACAGGGGCGGCCGTCAATCTGTACCGTCCCCGCAGGCCGCAGCTCCGTGAGCACCTTGCCCATCTTTCCAATGAGATCGACCGCCCCGACGGTACTGACATAGCCCTCCTCCGTACGCGAGCTGTTGTGAAGGACCAGCTTATTCCACAGTCGGCTCGACGGCAGACGGGCAACGACGAGCAGGAATACCGCCACTGAGATAGCAAGAGCGATGCCGAGCGCTGCAAGTGCGCCGATGTCGCCGCCGAGCGCGAGCACTATGCTGTAGAGCATCGCTGCAACGCCCAGCCCCGCAAGCAGTCCGACCGTTGGCAGCAGGATCTCCACAATGATCATCAGCACGCCGACAAGAAACACCGCGATGTGATAGAACTCCACCAGACCGCGCGTATACTGACTGCCCCAGAACACCGCCGCCGCGACAATCCCGAGCAGGACACCGACGCCCAGCCCGCCCGTCTTGATCTCTACCATAATGGAGAGAAACATCACGGCGAGCAGCAGCACCTGCAGCACGCCGCGATCTACGATAACATCCATACCTGCCCTCCTTCGACAGACGCCGCATACGCCATCCGTCCGATCACGCTGCAAAAGAAAAAAACCGCCCCTGCGTCCCAAACGTGAGCGGTGTATTTCATAGCCATGTGAAGAAGCAGCCGCCAGAGAGGGGTTCTCCTTTTCTATCTTTATGATAACAGATTCACACAGCGTTCGCAAGATGTTTGTATAGATTCTGTCAATAGCAGCAAGACCATGTACCAACTTTTCATCCAAAGCGTTGCTACTTGCACTTTCCCGCCATCGTTTGTATAATGCCTAAAGAGAACCACGAAAGGCAAAGGCGGCTAACTTCTTCACCTCTCCAACTCTATAAGCGGGAGGTGGTGCAATATGGGTTATTACGAGTTCATTTTAATCATTGTTCTCGTCACTGGCTTAATGATTGCCATAAAAAAGAGCTAACCGCCCACGTCTACCAAACTAAGCGGTTAGCCTATCAACCGTGAAGAGGTGACGCCTTGCGGTGTCTCTCTTTTTGTATCTTTATCTTAGCAGATTTGTCCTCTGTTTTCAAGTCACCTCAACGCTGACTCTGAAAAATGGCAGCGCTCAATCCTACACGTGCGCTTACCCATAATAAAAAAGAGTACTCAGCATCACATACTGAATACTCCAGCAATGTTCAAAACAATGGTCGGAACGACAAGATTTGAACTTGCGGCCTCTTCCACCCCAAGGAAGCGCTCTACCAAGCTGAGCTACGTCCCGAACAGTGGCTATTATACCGACCTTTTCGCATCTTGTCAAGGAATCGCCGATAAAAATGAAGTCCGCCAAGTGTCGGATTTATTTCTTTCTCAATCCTTTTTGCGTCATCTGCTTCATCAGGCGGAGTGCACCGATCTCGACACCGGTCTCACGCGCAACCTGTTCGATGGTGCGTCCGGCGCGCAGGAGGGCGCGTGCCTTGTTGATGGACTCATCTTCCTGCGCGGCGGGCTGCACCTCTTCCTCCGGCATGCCGTCCTCTTCCCGTGGTGCGGGAACCGGCGTCTGCTGCGGCATCGGCGCAGGTGGCTGCGGTACAGGTGGCGGAGGCGCAACGGGTCGCGCCTGCGGCTGTACCTGCATCACAGGCTGCATGGCTTGCTGCGGATGCGGTGCAGCGGGCATCGCTGCGGGAGCGGTACTGCGCATCTGCTCGCGCAGGATGGACTGATGCAGGACGGCGGCAAAGGCATCGCCGTCCGTGCGCTGCGCCTCCGTCGGCTGAACCGAAGGCGGCATCGGAGGAACAGTGCCCGCGCGTGATGCGGTATAGGCCGCAGGGGCACGGTTCCGCCGAGGTCACGAAGACGGCGTTCGAGTTCTTCGATACGTTGCTGGAGTGCCCACTCTGAGGCGCTGTGCATCCGCCACACGCGTTTCCAGCTGCGTGCACCGCTGATCTGCCTCACGCAGGAGTCCTTCGAGTTTTGTCACGTGGGTGCCTAGGCGCTTGATGATGGTGTCCGCCGACTGTCGGAGCTCTTTTTTTAGTTTCTCGATGGATTCTGCCAGTTCCTCATCATCTTCCTCGCTGCGCTGGCGGCGATGGATGATGTAGCGCACGATGAGGAGCAGTACAGCTCCCAGTATGATGAGTGCGCCTAGGATTTCGGTGATGGAAATAATAACAGGCCGCCTCCCTACAAGCTAATATCGAGGTGCACACCACGATTGGGGTCAGCAGCAAGTCGCTGAAGGAGCTCTGCACCATGATCCTCCCGCTGCTCTCGTCCACCCTGTCCCCTGCCGCGCTGTCCCTGACGGCGTTCCCGTTCCGGGTCGTCCTTGACACGCGCGTCGTCACTCGCCTTTTCCTTCGCACGTACCTGCTGACGTGCGAGCTCCGCATCCTGTTTCTGGCGCAGGGATTCAAAGGTCTGCTGAACATTGACCTGGTTCTGCATATTGCTTTGAACATTCCCCGCTTCATTGGACTGCGGGATCATCATCTGCATGCTGATTGGCGTGACGTTCATGGTGCTGTCTCCTTTTCTACAGAATGCCTGTGACGACTTCCCCTTCAAGAACCTGCAGCTTGGCACGGCGCAGTTCGCTGTCCACGGTCTTTTTTCACCCCGCTGATGATGATGTTGACCCCCGGGAATATGGTGTCCAATGCCTCGACGGAACCGTTCTTCATTTGTTCCAGCTCCTCGCGCATCTCCTCCAGCTCATCCTTCATCCGCTTGATCTTCGTTGCCAGAGGAAATTGCACATGGGTCAGTTCGGCAAGCTGCTCGGCGGCGTTCCGACAGACTCATAAGCGGCTGTTTTTTCAGCGTTTCAAGGGCAAGCCGCACCTGGGTCAGCTGTTTATCCGCCGCCTGATACTCTTTCAACAAGTTATCGTATTTGTGCTTGAGGTTCGGATCGACGCCGACGTTGATATTGGTCTGCACATAGAAGTTATTCCCAAGGATTTTTGCGCGTATGGACTCCCCTGCCCCAACGGAGCCGCCCGTGATAAATCCGCGCTGCCCCTCAACAGTGACATGATGCCCCGCGCGCATCACCGAGTGAAGCACGACGTCGTTGACGAAAATATCGCGCCCTGCCGTGATGTTTCGCATTCTCAACGAAGGCGATGCTCACATCCTCGCGCGCATTGATTTTTCCCTACGTTCATGCCGCGGATGCCGCCGTGCACGATGACGTTGCGCCCCTCAACCTCCGCGCCGCCGATCATGCCCTTGATCTCAACATCACCCGCTGCCTTGACGGAGAAGCCGCTCTCGACGTCGCCGCGTATCTCCACGCTGCCGGCAAAGTCAATATTGCCCGTTCCCCACATCGACACTGCTCTCGATGACTAGATGCGGATCGACGCTGACCTTCTTCCCATCATCGACGATCTGCCCGTCGATGACGGCGACCAGCTCGTCGTTGTTGACTACCTTTGGTGTTCTTTCCCTGTGGAAGATTGATCGGCTTTCCAGGTCTCGACGCAACCTCCTCGCCGAATACATTTTTCCCCGGGGTGCCCTGCGTCTCCGGGGTACGGACGACGAGGACATCGCCAATCGCCGCCCGAAGGAAGATGTTCATGTCCTTGTAGTCGACGCGGTCAAAAGCACGCTCTGCGGGGCGCCCCTTGACGCCCATGTCGAATTTCTTTTCGATCCGTGCATCCTCGCCTGCGACGGGTGCTGTCCCGCGCGCTGCCATAAAGGGAGTAAGGCGTGCAACGCCGCGCCCAATCGCTTCGCGGTCAATGCCGTAGACGACCTTCTTCTCCCTTAGCGCATCCAATACATCCGCGACGGACGGCGGCAGATTCCCCTTCTTATCGTCGAAGCGTACCGCTGCCGACATTGCATCGTTCGGGATCTCGATGGTAAAGGGGATGGTGAGGTTATCCTCCCCGTCCTCAGAGGCAGCGTTGAGTTTTTCCTCAATCCCCTCTGCCGAACGCACGAGATACGCGAGCTGGAGGACATCGTAGTCCGTAACGCCCGCCGCCTCAATCTTCTCACGCAGAGCGGACAGGTCAACGACGTCCGCATCCGGCTCCTCCGGATAAACGGTAAGGTAGGCGCCATCCTCACGCAGGGCAAGCTGAAAGCCCTCTTTTCTTCCCCCAACGATACGTTCCATAATTCCCACTCCCGATCCTTCATAATTGCGCTTCGATTACAACGATTTTCGTCGGGGCGATGCGCAGGTTAACCAGCATCATTCATCCGTGCCAGAGAGCCCCGCATACGGAAGATTGCCTTCGTATGCAGCTGGGAAATGCGCGCCTCCGACAGGTGGAGAACAGCCGCAATCTCCTTTAGTGTCATTTCGTCATAATAGTAGAGAGCCACGACCGTCCGCTCCTTCTCAGGGAGCTTTTCAATCGCAGCGGCAAGCGTTTCCTTGACCTCCGTCCACTCTGCATGCTCCACAGGACCATCCTCGAGGGAGGCCTGAGCATCGGTGCGGAGATACTCCTCAAGGGGGATCACGGTCGCTGCACTGACCTGGCTCTCAAGACGATGCAGTTCCTCTATGCTGAGATCCAGTTCCTCCGCCAGCTCCCGATCCGTCGCCGTACGCCCAAGCGTCCCTTCCAGATGAGCTACAGCTTTTTCATAGCGCTTGATGTTCTGACGCACGCTGACGGGAATCCAGTCCTTTGCACGCAGGTGGTCAAGCATCGCACCGCGTACGCGTACGCCCGCATAGGTCTCAAATTTATTGCCGCGCGTGAGCTCGTACCGTTCGATTGCATCGAGCAGGCCAAAGAACCCGCTGCTCAGAAGATCTTCCCGATCGACGTGCTGGGGCAGGCTGATGGCGATGCGTCCGGCAACCAGACGTACGAGAGGAGATAGTGTTCGGCAATACGGTTTCGCACCTCAACGGTCTTTTTCCGTCTCATACGCCTTCCACAGAGCCTCGATATCCTCTTCTATCGGCTCCGCCATCTGCATCATCTCCTCTCCGCGCATCCGTCAGCTCTACGCCGGTGCCGCTGCTGTGGGTTCCTCATCCGCCGACATCTCATCCACCGGCAGCTCATGCGCCTCATCCGGCGACGTCATGTGCGTCAGCGTCTCTGCCGACAGCGGTCGGAAATCCTTGGGCTCGGCAAATGCAATTGCATCCTCCGCACCATCGTCCTCTGCGTCAAAGTCGATGTCATCGGCATCATAAACGATCTTCTTCATATCTTCCATGCGCTCGTCCGGCATCTTGTCGTACGCTGTCCAACCCTTTGCCTCGAGAATGAAGGTGACAAGATAGGTAAATGCACCGGCACAGACGAACGCGATGAGGCTGCGCAGAAATGCTGTACCAATGCGCGCATCGGTAAAGAGCCCCGTCAAAAAGACGACGAGAGCAGCGATCACCGAAAATGCGAGCGCCATCCCCACTTTGAACAAGAGATCACCTTCCCCCTAGATGGTTTTATCCCCTTTGCTGACGGTCTTGACGATATACGTCCCGTCATTCAGGTCAATGGACACGGTGCGCCCATAGTTGAGCCCCGTATCCTCGGCGATGAGGCGGATGCCATGTGCCGCCAGAAGATCCTTCGCCGCCTGTGCATTCCGCTCGCCGACGCGCATAACACTCGTCGAGTTGGAGAACGCAAACATCTGCGCCCCGCCCGCGATCTTTGCAACGAGACGGGACTTTACCCCCCGAGTTTCAGAACATCCGCCAGCATGAGCGGAAATCCCGTATCGATGAACTTTGCCGGTGTGTCGGAGGGGCGTGCCTGCTTGCTGTCCGGCAGCATATAGTGGAGCAGTCCGCCCACTTTTTCTTTGGGATCATATAGTGAAAGGCCGATGCAGGAACCCAGTCCATAGCTGATGAGTGTGGCGGGAGCCGCACCGACCTTATAGTCGGCCATGCCGACTTTGATCAAATTCGGCATATCATCCAACTCCTACCGCATTCATAATGCTGCTCAGCGAGCCCGGATCGGGGACAAGGAAAAAATGTCCCTTGATGCTGCGGTCATCCGCGACAAAATTCGTCTCTATGAGAAGTGCGTGATCCCCCATCTCTCCGAGCTGAACTAGGACAACATTGAGAATCGCCCCCGCCATGTCCACGGCAAGTGCCGGCACGGACGGGAGCATGCTGATCCCCGTGAAGCTATAGAACGCATTGAGGTATGAGCCGGCAAGAATGTTGCCGACCTCCATCAATGCGGATTCATCCATCGGACTGAGCTCCGTCGTCGTTCCGACCTCACGCCCGCACATTGTATCCGCGAGTGCAAATGCGCTGTCACGCGGAATGAGAAAAAGGATATTGCTCGGTGCCTTTCCGTAAACGCGCAGGAAAAATACCGACGACCACGAGTTCCGGTCCGCCGACAAATTCCGGTACATCTTCAATTGGAACCAATGCCACCCGCGGCACATTCATCTCGATGCGATGCTTGATCAGACGGGAAAGTGCCGTCGCGGAATTACCCGCGCCGACATTTCCGATCTCCTGCAGCACATCGAGCTGCATATCCGACAGAGCTGTCAGGTCTTCCCCTTCTACCGTCATCGACTCAATCCTTTTTCTCATGCGGTGCGATTTCGCTTTAGAGATCGCCCCTACTGCACACGCCCTGATGTTACTTTTGCCTCCTTGAGTCCCGACGATCTCCTCCAGGTTGAGCAGAATGATCAGTCGTCCTCTGATATTTCCGATGCTGCTGATAAACTTGCTGCTCTCACGCGCATTGGTTGCCTTCTTTGTATCGACGGGCGCGTTTTCGAGACTCAGTACCTCCGTCACTGCATCGACGAGCATGCCAACATGCACATCCTCGACCGATACCGTAACGATACGCGTACGATCGGTATACGGCGTCTCCGCGAGACCAAGGCGCTGCTTCAGATCAATGACCGGAAGAACTGCACCACGCAGGTTGATGACCCCCTTGATGAAGTCCGCCGAATAGGGGACACGGGTGATATCGGTGAGATTGCGGATCTCCTGCACGTTCAGAATGCTGACACCATATTCCTCATCACGCAGGTTGAATGCCACGTACTGGTTGTTCTGCGGTGCGCCGCTCTGATTCATATCCTCTGCCATCTTCTTTTCCCTCCCCTGCTCACTGCTGAATCATCGTTGCGACATCGAGAATGAGTGCAACTCTGCCGTCGCCAAGCACTGTTGCTCCGCCGAAGAGCTTGAGTCCGGCGAAGAGGTTCCCCAGTGTCTTGATAACGATTTCCTGCTGACCGATGAGGTTGTCCACCACGATGCCCGCCTTCGCCTCGCCGGCATGGACAACGACGACAAAGAGTTCCTCGGAGTCCTTCACATGCGGTACCTGCAGTGCCTCCTCCATGCGGACAATCGGGATGATCTCACCGCGCAGGACGATGACCTCCTTGTTCTGGATGGTCTGGATATCCGTCGGTTCGATGTTGACCGTGCTGTCGATGGAGGTGAGCGGAATGGCGTACATCTCTTCCTGTACGCGGACAAGCATCGCCTGGATGATTGCGAGCGTCAGCGGGAAGCTTTGATCTTAAAGATGGATCCCCTCGTCGATGTGCGTCTCGACATCGACGTGCCCGGAGAGTGCTTCGATCTTGCTGCGCACAACGTCCATGCCGACGCCGCGTCCCGAGATATCGGTGATCTGCTCTGCCGTGGAGAAATCCCGGCAGGAAGATGAGACGAACGGCATCCGCATCGTCGAGGCGGTCTGCCTCATCCTGCGTGATCATGCCCTTTTCGACCGCTTTGCGGCGAATCTTGCTGGCATCGATGCCCGCGCCGTCATCCGTAATCATGATGACGACGTTATTGCCTTCGTGACGCGCAATCAGCCCGACCTCACCGACGCGCGGCTTGCCCTTTGCCTCACGGGCATCGGGGCTCTCAACACCGTGGTCGAGGGAGTTGCGCAGAAGATGCATGATCGGATCGCCGATCTCATCGATAACGGTACGGTCAAGCTCCGTCTCCTCACCCTCGATGGTGAGGTTGATCTCCTTGCCCAGTTCCTTCGATACGTCGCGCACCATGCGCGGGAAGCGGTTGAACACGGCACTGACGGGAACCATGCGAACCTTCATGACGATGTTCTGCAGATCGCCCGTCACACGATCCATCTGTTCGAGTGTCTCCATGAGATCACTCATGCGATGCGTCTGCCCGATCTGTTCAAGGCGCACCTTGTTGATAACCAGCTCGCCCATGAGGTTCATGAGCGTATCGAGCTTTTCGATGTCGACGCGAACGCTCTGGCTCTGGTGCTGCTTCTTCGGAGCCGCCGCCTTTGCGCCTTCCTTCTTTGCCGGAGCTGCCGCCTTCTTTGGCGCAGGTGCTGCCGCAGCGGCCGGAGCGGCAGCCGCAGGAGCCGGCTCAGCCGGCTTGGCGAGCGCATCAGGATCGAGCTCCTCCACACCGATGTCCTCGATCTCAGAGACGGTATCAACGGCATTCGTCACAGCCTCAGCGTCACTTGCCGTTGCGACTACGATATCGAAGCTGCGCTCAAATTTCTCCTGCTCGAGGTCCTCCGCTCGGGGAACACTCTTGATGACATCGCCGATCTCATCCAATGCATGCATGACCATGACGGAACGCGCTGCCTTGAGCACACAGCTCTCCATCAGCGTAACCTTGACATGGAAGACGTTCATCCCGGCGTCCTTCGCCTTTTTCATGACATCGAGGTCGATGTCATCAATGCCGAGATCGCTCCCCGCTCCGCCAGATGCATCACCCGCCGCGGGGGCAGCAGCAGCGCCCCCTGCAGCAGGAGCTGCTGCCGGAGGAGGCGTCCCCTTGGAGATGGAGCTGAGCTTAGCGACAAGGTCGGAGACATCGACGACATCCTCCGCCTCACCGTTGCCGACGCTGTCTACCATCTGCTCCAGTGAGTCAAGACACTTGAAAAGCGTGTCCATGATGTCCTCATTGAGCTTCAGCTGCTCCTTGCGGACGAGGTCGAGGACATCCTCCATCTCATGGGTCAGCTCCGCGATCTTTGCGAAGCCCATCGTCGCAGACATGCCCTTCAGCGTGTGAGCGTTGCGGAAGATGTCGTTGACGACACTGATCTCCTCCATGTTCTCTTCAAGACGCAAAAGACCTTCGTTCAGGGACTGCAGATGCTCATGCGACTCATCCAGGAACATATCCATATACTGGTTATCCATTGATATTCCCCCTACTTCCTATCTTCTCACAGCTGCCTGAATCGCTCCCGCGATCTTGGGCAATGGGCATATCTCATCGGCCAGCCCCGCGTCGACCACGGATTTTGGCATTCCGTAGACGACACAGGTTGCTTCATCCTGCGCAATGCAGTAGCCGCCATTTTGCTTGATCCGGCGCATCCCTTCCCTGCCATCACACCCCATCCCCGTAAGGATGACGGCGACGACATCGTTCCCCTAGATGCGCCACAGAGTCGTACATGACATTCACCGCAGGACGGTGGTTCCCAACGGGCGGCTCATCGCTGAGTGCGATACGCCGTCCCCCCGCCTCCTGCCGAACGCGCAGCTGCCGGTTTCCCGGCGCGATATAGACGCAGCCGGGCCGCAGCACATCGCCGTCACACGCCTCCCGAACCTCGACACGGGCAACCCCGTTCAGACGCTCCGCCAGTGCTCCCGTGAATCCTGCCGGCATGTGCTGAACGACGACAACAGGACAGGGAAAATGCTCCGGCAGCCCCGTGATGACCGTCTGCAGTGCCTGCGGCCCGCCTGTCGATGAGCCGATGGCGACGATCCGACGGTTCTGTGGGGCTCCGCGGACATGGGTCTCATAATGCTGTAAATCAGTCATTCCTCACGCGCTCCACTTGAGCACGCTGCACTTGGAAGAGATAGCGGATAATCTTATCCCTCATGCTGCGTGACACTGCCAGAAACTGGATGCCGATGTGATAGATCGGCGTATCGCCCTCACGCTCCACGCGCGTTACGCGCATCACCTTTCGACATCATCTCGATCGTCCCAATGCCGGGAATATCATTGATATCGAGTGCCACACCGGTATCGATGGGCAGACGCCGCGGCCATACAAACGAAAGTCCGCTGCCGCTGAGATCGACAATCGGCACGTTTCGTCGGCGCATCAATCGTCCCCTCGGCATCGATGTGGCGGATTGTCGCCGTAAGATTTACCTTGGTACGGAACAGCCCGCGCTTCTGGAAGCGTTCGACAAACTCCGGGATGGAAATACGCAGCGTCGGAATGCGCCCGTCATGACGACCATGCCCGCGATGTACGCTAAAGAAGCGATAGTGACAGCCATCGCCCCCGCAAGTACATACAGATTCTCGCCGACACGGGGGATGATCGGAACGAGCCGCTCATCTAGGGGCATCGCGACAATGAGATCATCGCCGACAATGTCCTCCACACGGCTGGTATATCCGGAAGTCCCCTCCTCGGTATTTTCAAAGAATATTTCCAATCGCTGTCCGATGGATAAAATACTCCTTGCATCTACCAATTCGCCCGCCATCTAAAATTTCCTCCTTGGCTAAGCTGAAAAGTTAAAAAAATTTGTTGCAAAAAAACCTTTCCAGCCTCTTTTTACTTTCATTTCTTCCCCGGTGATAATCGCCTCTGCCAGCGCATCAATGCAGCGTGCGGCCGCAGATGCGGGTGCCGCTTTGATGAGCGGCTGTTGGCGCCGTACCGCCTTCGTCACGGAGGCGTCCTCAAAGACATAGCCGAGGCAGTCCACGGGCATGTGCAGAAACTTCTCTGCCGCCCGTTGGAGTTTCAGCGCAACCTCACGGCTCTCCTTTCGGCTCGTAGACACGGTTGATGACGAGACGGAGATTCTTCTGTGCCGCGTAGATGCTGTACGCCTTCATGACGGCGTACGCATCCGTCAGCGAGGTTGGCTCCGGTGTCGTCACGAGGATCACCTCGTCCGCCGCGAGGATAAAGTCCATCACGTTGCGCCCCAGCCCCGCGCCTGTATCAACGAGGATCACATCGGCGCGCGCGGCACAATCGGCGAGTTTCTGCTGCAGGAGCAGCTTCTCCGCACGATCGTATTCAAGTGCCTTCTCGATGCCCGAGCCGCCCGAGATATACTGAACGCCATGCGGCGTCTCAACGATCACATCGTCCAGTTTGACCTCCGGCCGCAGGAGATCGAGCAGATGCCGCCGTGACGAGGTGCCGAGCATCACGTCGACATTCGCCATGCCGAGGTCGGCATCGATGACGAGCACGCGGTACCCCTTATCGCGCAGTGCAATCGCCAGATTGACGGCGATGTTCGTCTTTCCGACACCGCCCTTTCCGCTGGTGATCGCAACGACGCGCACATCCGCCCATGCCTTCGCCTGAGCAGACGAGAGCATCGGCCGTTCCGGCGCTGTCTGCGGCGCAGGGGGAGGCGGCTGCGCCTCCGTGGGGGCAGGCTCTCCCTCGGCACCGACCATCTGTCGCAGCCGCGTTGCCTGATCTGTCATATCATTCCCTCAAAAGCAGTTCCGCCAGCCGCTCCGCCGTCGCCGGAATGATATCATCCGGCACGCTCTGTCCGTTGGAGAGAAACGAAAGAGGCAGGCCGCGGTTGGCGAGGAGATTGGGCACCATCCCGAACGTCTGCGTCTCATCCATTTTCGTAAAGATGATGCAGTCGGGTTTGCACGGAGCAAAGCGCTCGATGATCTGCACGGCATCCTGCTCCTTCGTCGTCGCGCTGACGACGAGGTGCTTCTCCATCCGCGCATACGCGGCAAGCAGCGAAGTCAACTCCTCCATCTGGAATTCATTGTACTGGCTGCGCCCCGCTGTATCCACGAGGACAAAATCCTTGCTGCGGTGACGTGCGATTGCCTTTTTGAGATCCGCTGCCGAGTAGACGACCTCGACGGGAAGCCCCAGAATCTCCGCATATTTTTTGAGCTGCTCCACCGCCGAGATGCGGTAGGTATCCGCCGTGATGAGCGCCCCTTTGAGGTTCTGCTCCAGCACAAAATGCGCGGCGATTTTTGCGAGCGTCGTTGTCTTACCAACGCCCGTCGTACCGATGAATGCATAGACACGCGCGCCGTGCGTCCCGGGCTTCAATCCGTCGGTGAACTTCATCACCTGTGACAGGTAACCTCCTAAGACGCCTGCAGCGCGGGGGTCAAGGCTGTCGAGATTCGCATCGGCGATGGGAATCTTCCCCGCCATATCCTCACACAGCTCCTCACGGACATCCTGCTTGACGAGCGCATCACGGATGGAGACAACCTCCTTGGGCTTGTTCGCCGCCATCATGGAGGCGAGCATCGTCTTCATCTGCGCAAGCTCATCCTCGAGCATGCGGATGCGCTCTGCCGAGCGGTCCCTCATCTGCCGCAGGGGCAGACGGCTGGGCTGCTGGAGGCACTGCCGCAGGCGTGGGCTGCGGCACTGCTTCATAGGCGGGTGCCTGCGCCGGAGCGGCGGCAGGGGGCGGTGCCGGCGGCACATAGCCATCCTGCGGATAGGACGGTGCCGGCGGTACCGGCGGTTCCGCCGGTGCAGCGGGTGGCGCTGCATAGGGCAGCTGCACCACATCAGGGGCGTAGACATCGTACACGGGGCCTGCCTGCGGGACGGCCCCGCCCTCAGGAACCTGCCGTCTCATTCATCCGATATCGGTTCACCACATTGGTCGGCAGGATCGGTGATGCCGGGGGAACATAGGCCGGAGACGGCTGTGGCGTCCGCTGCTGTGATTCATCCACTGCAGCAGTCACCTCGATCATCTCCGCGCCGCCAAGGACACCGCCCTCACGATATTTCTTCGTGTGGAGGAGCACGGCATTACTGCCGAGTTCGTCCTTGATCTGCTCCATGGCCTCCTTGACCGAGGATGCGCGTACCGTTTTAACCTGCACTTAGATCTTCACCACCCCAAGGATTTGAATTTCAACATTCTGTTCGATTTCCGCGTGGGAGAGAACAATGAGACCCGTGATCGAGCGCTCTACCAGATTTCGGAAATATGGACGTACCGTCGGGCTTGTGAGCACGATCGGCTGATAGCCCTGATCGGTCAGCTTATGGAGCTGCTCCTGCAGCGCCGTAAGGAGTTTCTGCATCGTATCGGGGTCGAGGCTGACATAGGAGCCATGCTCGGTCCGCTGCACGCTGCCCGCGATCTTGTTCTCGATGGCAGGATCGAGCGTAATGCAGGGGAGCACTCCGTTTTGGACGTTCTGCTGCGTAATCTGCCGCGCCATGGCGTGACGGACATACTCCGTCAGGACGTCCGTATCCTTCGTTGCTGGCGCATAGTCGGCAAGCACCTCCAGAATCGTGCTCATATCGCGGATCGAGATGCGCTCGCTCAGGAGATTGGCGAGCACCTTCTCCACTTCGCCCACGGTGAGCAGATTCGGAACGACCTCCTCGACGAGAGCCGCGTTGGTCTTCTGGAGATTGTCGAGCAGGTTCTGCGTCTCCTGACGCCCGAGGATCTCCGCCGCATGCTCCTTGATGATCTCCGTCAGGTGGGTTGCGAGCACGGAGACCGCATCCACGACCGTGTAGCCGTTCAGCTCCGCCTGCTCACGTTCGTTCTCCGAGATCCAGAGTGCGGGGAGGCCGAACGCCGGCTCCGTCGTCTCGATGCCCGGCACCTCCTCAAAGACGGTTCCCGAGTTCATTGCGAGATAGTGGTCGAGCATCAGCTCGCCGCGCGCAATCTCCACGCCCTTCAGCTTGATGATGTAGGCATTGGGTTTGATCTGGATATTGTCACGGATGCGGATGGTCGGCACGACGAGTCCGAGCTCCAGCGCACATTGACGGCGAATCATGACAATGCGGTCGAGGAGATCGCCGCCCTGCCCCGTATCGACGAGCGGGATAAGACTGTAGCCGATCTCGAGCTCCATCGGATCGACCTGTAGGAGCGAGACGATATTCTCGGGCGTCGTCGCTTCCTTCTTCGCCTTGGCTTTCTGCTCGACCTGCTGGACTTCCTGCTCCACCGCCTGTCCGCGATGGAGATTCCATGCGATAAAGCCGCAGAGTGCCGCGAGGGTAAAGAATGGAATGCCCGGCAGCCCCGGCATAATCGCGAGGAAGAGGAGCACGCCCGTGAGAATCATAAAGATACGTGCGTTGCGGAAGAGCTGCTTGACGAGATCACCGCCGAGGTTCCCCTCTGCCGCCGAGCGCGTGACGATGATACCGGTCGCCGTCGAGATGAGGAGCGCGGGGATCTGTGCGACGAGTCCCTCACCGACAGTCAGCAGCGTATAGGTCTGGAGTGCCTGTGCCGCATCCATATCGCGCTGGAGCATCCCAATGACAAAACCGCCGCCGATGTTAATCATCATGATAACAATCGCGGCGATGGCATCGCCCTTGACAAACTTCGATGCACCGTCCATTGCGCCGAAGAAGTCCGACTCGCGCTGCACCTTCTCGCGGCGGCGCTTCGCCTCCGCATCTGTAATCGCCCCTTGGTTGAGATCCGCGTCGATCGCCATCTGTTTGCCTGGCATCGCATCGAGGGTGAAGCGCGCCGACACCTCGGCAACACGTTCCGAGCCCCTTCGTGATAACGATGAAGTTCACAATGACGAGGATAACGAACACGATAAAGCCGACGACCGCATTGCCGCCGACAACGAAATTTCCGAATGCTGTGATGACCTCGCCGGCGTTCGCATTGAGCAGAATCAGACGCGTTGACGAGATATTCAGCGCCAGCCGAAAGAGCGTCGTAATGAGGAGGAGCGATGGAAAAGACGGATAGATCCAGTGCCTCCACATTGTAGATCGCCGACATGACGACGAGCAATGCAATGGTGATATTGAGACAGATCAGGACATCCAATAAGACCGTCGGCAGCGGAATAATCATCATGATGACGATCGTCACGATGGCGACGGCGATCAGAACATCGCTGTATCGCTGTATGAAACTGCCGGACGAAAGAGGATTTACACTGCCGGTCTGCGGTGCTGCCATGCTCTTACTCACTCCCCTTGTTCCCGTTTCCCTTACGTGGATATATGATCCACCATATAACATTATATCAAATATTGAAATCTCGTCAAATGATAAATGTGTTCTTAGAGCACCGATTGTGCAGGCATGTCACAGTCTGTCCGATTGGCGCAGAAGTTCATTCTGCTTTCACCGATTTTCTCACGCTCCGCGTCGTGCATGCTTCAGGCGGTAGACGTATGCCAGTACCTCAGCGACCGCCTGATAGAGCTCCTGTGGAATCGCATCGCCAATCTGCACTGCCGCATAGATGGCACGCGCGAGTGGCTTGTTCTCGATAATCGGGACACGCGCCTCACGTGCGATCTCCTTGATGCGCTGCGCGACAAGATCCTGCCCCTTCGCAACGACCAGCGGAGCCGACATCCCCTGCTGATAGGAGAGTGCAATCGCATAGTGGGTCGGGTTCGTGACGATGACATCCGCCTTCGGCACTTCCTTCATCATGCGCGCCATCGCCATCTGCCGCTGCTTCTGGCGGATCTTTCCCTTGATCTGTGGGTCGCCTTCGGACTGCTTCATCTCATCCTTGACTTCCTGCTTGGTCATCTTGAGATCCTGCGTTGTCTGCCACTTCTGGTAGCCGTAGTCCATAAGTGCCATAATCATGATGACACCGATGACGATGAACGCCATCTGGAAGATGATCTCCGCAACGAGTGCAAGGCTCGTCGTCAGGTCAAAGAACATGAACTGCGGCATCGCCAGAATCTGTTCATGGATGAAGCGGTAGAGGAAAAATCCAATGACGAGAATCTTGAAAAATGACTTCGCCAGCTCAACAAGCGAACGCTTGGAGAAAATGCGCCCGAAGCCGTTGATTGGATTCAACTTGTCCAGTTTGAACTCAATGGACTCCGTGTTGAAATTGAGCCCGACCTGAAAGAAATTGATCGCTAAGCCGATCAGCATGATCGCAAACATGATGGGAAAAGCGGTCTTGGCGAGCACAACAATGATGCCGATAAAGATGTGAATGATGTTCTCGGTATCGACGCTCTGGTTCAGATTCGTGAACACATACGTGGTATAGGATGCAATCGAAAGATAGATGGAGTCCCACAGGAGCTTCAGTGTAAAGAACCCCACGAGCAGTACAAATGCCGTGTTCAGCTCCTGGCTGCGTCCGACCTGCCCCTTCTTTCGCGCGTCGGCGCGTTTTTTTCGCCGTCGGCTCTTCCGTCTTTTTCCCCGCCTGCGAAACGCTGGAGGTCAAAGACGAACGTCGCCCTATTGGAGGGCGCGTATCGCAAGTGATATATTTCCATACATTTCATTGAACAGCACATCCAGGAATAAGACATAGAACGGAATGATCATCGAGAGAACGGTGATGCCGATCATCAGCTGCATCGGAATGCCGACAACAAAGATGTTCATCTGCGGCATCGTACGCGAGAGGATGCCGAGCCCCACATTCGTGAGAAGAATGGCGAAGGTGATCGGCATGGCGATCTTCATGCCCGTGAGGAAAAATTGTGCCCGTGAAGTTTGCCATGAGCATCGCCAGCGACAGATTTCCCTCCATCCCTGCGATGGGAACAACGCGAAAGCTCTCAACGAGTGCCGCCAGAATCATGTGATGTCCGTTCGTCGCAAGGAGAACGATCACCGCCAAATTATAAAGAAAAACTTCCGATAAGCGGTATCTGCTGACCGGAAGTCGGGTCGACAACATTGACGATGGCAAACCCCACCTGCATATCCATGACCTTACCCGCCATCGTGATGGCGGCAAAGAGATATACGCCACGAAGCCGATCAGCCAACCGACAAAGAGTTCACCGAGGGCAGTCACGCCGAACATGATGACATTCTCCGGGACGTAGGGCGTTCCCAGCCCATCCACCACCGGAAAGAGCAGGATCGTGATGGCGAGTGCCGTACCTACGCGAAAATAGATGGAGATGTTCATACTGCCAAAGAACGGCGATATGAGGAAAATCCCGCTGACCCGTACAAGCATCAGCAGGAATACGGCGATATGCCCCTGAAGCAGCTCATACAGATCCATGTGCCGCCCTCCTCATCGCAGGTACATGGGGAGGTTGATAAAGACGTTCGATACGTACTCCACCATGATCCGCAGCATCCAAGGGCCGAAGATCAGAATGGCGACAAACACCGCAATAATCTTCGGAATGAACGCCAGCGTCTGCTCCTGAATCGACGTCGTCGCCTGAAACACCGCCACCAATAGGCCGACGATCAGACCGAGCCCGAGCATCGGGGCAGAGACCAGAAGGACGATCATGAGAGCTTCCTGTGCGAGCTGAATGACCAAATCTCCGGACATATCAGCGCCTCCCCATCAGCGGAAACTCATGATGAGCGACTGTATCAAGAGATGCCACCCATCGACCATAACGAACAGCAGAATCTTAAACGGCAGGGAGATCATGACCGGCGGCAGCATCATCATACCCCATGGACATGAGGGTACTCGCGACGATCATATCGATGACGATAAACGGAATATAGATCATAAAGCCGATCTGGAATGCCGTCTTGAGCTCACTGATGATGAATGCGGGGATGAGCGTAAACGTCGACACATCCTCCGGACCATCGGGACGCGGGGCATCCGACAGGTTGACAAAGAGTGCGAGATCTGACTCCCGCGTCTGACGCAGCATGAACTCGCGCATCGGATCCACGATGTTCTCCAGCGCCTGCTCCTGTGTAATCTGGCCCTCAAGATAGGGCTGTATGCCGTTCTCGTTTGCCTGCCCCCAGTAGGGTGCCATGATGTAGAACGTCAGAAACAGTGACAGCGCAATGACCACCTGATTCGGCGGCACATTCTGCGTCGAGAGCGCGTTGCGCAGGAAGCCGATGACCACAACGATGCGGACAAAGGACGTCGTCATGACAAAGATTGCGGGCGCAAGCGACATGACCGTGAGTACAGCGAGCACCTGCATACTGGTCGCAACATCCTGCGGATTGTTGGACGTACCGACCCCGACGTTGACCGTCGGGATCAGCGGGGCGGCAGACGCCTGCCCCACACCGAAGAGCAGGAACGCCGCAGCACCCAAGATCGGAAAAATGCGCCCCAATTCCCTTCCCCCATTTCTCTCTGTCCGCCTACTTTCGGAAAAGCGGCGGGATTTTCTGCACGAAATCCGAAAGAGATCCGAACTGCTCGCTGAATACGCCGCCCTCCATCGGAGCGGCACTGCGGATCTCCTCAAGTGTCTCAGGATCGTCGATCTCCGTGATCAGACGGATGTTGGCATCCGTCACACCGAGCACGAAGACACGCCCGAAGAGTTCCACCACGCAGACCGACCGATTCGGACCAAGCGGCAGCTGTAAGTAGACCTGTCCGCCGCGCGCCGCAAGCGTGCGCATGGAGCTCTTGCCAAAAGCGCGTGCAACGAGATAGGCGAGGATGACCACGAATGCAAAGACAGCAAAAAGGCTGACCACATAGGCGACCGTCGACCACCATGATACGGCCGACGGGCGCGGGTCAGCCTCTTGATATCCGGCTAAATATCCGCCGCCCGTCTCACCTGCGGCAGACACATCCCCTGTACATAGAGCAAAGAGCACGCATCCGAGCAGCAAGGACAGAGTCAATATCCACGCACGCATCAGCCGACGGCTTTGCGGATTGCCTCCAGAACGCGGTCTGCCTGGAACGGCTTCACGATGAAGTCGCGCGCACCCGCCTGGATGGCCTCGATAACCATGGCCTGCTGTCCCATCGCGCTGCACATAACGACCTTGGCGCCCGGATCGACCTTCTTGATCTCCTTGACTGCCGTGATGCCATCCATCTCCGGCATCGTAATATCCATTGTCACGAGGTCCGGCTTGAGCTCCTGGTACTTCTCCAGTGCCTTCATGCCGTTCTCTGCCTCACCAACGATCTCATAACCGTTCTTCGACAGGATGTCCTTCACCATCATTCGCATAAAAGCTGCATCATCAACGACCAGAACGCGAGTTGCCATTTTCTCATCTCTCCTTAATCCGACAGAACATCCCCTATTCCCAAGGGCATTACCTGCACACAGCGGTGCTTCCTAAATCGCTCTCATTATAGCGAAATATGCCTTCGGTGACAAGGACTTTCTACACTTCTCTTTCCAGCGAATTGCATAACTACGCCGCAACTCCCCGGGAAATACGGATCAGCACGGCTGTCCGTACTTCTTCAAGACATTCTTTCCGTCACTGGAGACGTGCCGCACGCTCAAGCGGGCTGACAATCTCCGTGATGCGGACGCCGAAGTTCTCGTCGATGACAACAACTTCCCCTTTGCCAGATACTTTCCGTTGACCATGATGTCCACGGGTCTCTCCGGCAAGTTTATCAAGCTCCACGATCGACCCCTTCGTCAGATCGAGGATCTCCTTGATGGACTTCTTTGTGCGGCCGAGTTCGACATTGACCTGCAGAGGCACGTCGAGAATTAGGCCGATATTGGCATCATTGACCTGTACCGGTACCGTGCTGAGCGGCGTAAACTGCGCAGACTGTACGGGGACATTCGATGCGACATGTGGCTGCATAGGCTGTGCTCCATATCCATTACTTGCCGGCGCCGCAGCAGCTGCTGCCGGTGCCGAAGCGGGTGCTGCGGCAGGTGCCGCCGGCGGCGGTGCCGCAGCGGCTGCGATGGCTTCTTCCTCATTATCGACATCGGGCTGCTGGTTCATCAGCGCATCGACCATCTCACGTGCGACATCGAGCGGCAGAAGCTGCATGATCTCGCTGTCGATGAGACCGTCCACCTCCATGCGGAACGATGCCTGTACGATGGGATCCGCCTTGTCGAGCAGCTTTGAGACGACTTCCTCCGTCCCTAGATCGACGAGCGTCACAACGGGCGGAGTGATATCCACCTTCTTGTTGAACATCGAGGAAAGCGAGGTCGCAACACTGCCCATCATCTGATTCATGGACTCGCTGACCGCACTCATGTGGATCTCGCTGAGTTCCTCGTCGGGGTTTGTCCCGTCGTTGCCCATCATCAGATCGGCAATGATCGCCGCGTCCTTTGCCTGGATACAGAGGACATTGTTGCCCTCGATGCCGATGCTGTAGCCGACCTCAACCACGAGGAAGGGGATGGGGTACTTCTCCTTCAGCTGGCTCATGTTGGAGATGGAGACCGTCGGCGTTGTGATCGACACCTTGCGTCCCAAGGAGGACGGAGAGTGTCGTCGCCGCGCCACCCATGGAGATATTGCCGATCTCACCGAGGGCATCCCGCTCCATATCCGTTATCGTATCTCCGGTGGGAGCCGCACCTGCAGCAGATGCGTCGTCCGAGGCTGCCGCGTCATCCGCAGGCGCATCATCGCCGCCTCCACCGCTCAGGAGGGCGTCTATCTCCTCCTGTGAGATCATATCGTCACTCATTCGCGTCGTCCTCCCCTTCTATAATCCCGGAAATCTGTACGGCCATGCGCTTTCCGGCCGTACCCGGACGCGCGAGGAACTTTGGATTCGACCCGACGTAGCAGACCAGCTCATCCTTTGTCATGGGTATCGAGCTGGAGAACATCACCAAACCCAAGGGTCAGGAACTCGTTGATTGTCACGTGGATCTCACCGAGCTGCACTGTGAACGGCACGGAGGTGCGCTCAATCTTGCGCTGCAGTTCCGCGACCTGCTCCGGCGAGCTCTCACGATCCATGGAGGACGCCACCCAGAACGATGTCGTCAGCTTCGACATCACCGGTTCGAGCACCAGATATGGGATACAGATGTTCATCATGCCCTCGACCTCGCCCATCTTGATATGGATCGTGATGAGCACGACCATATCGCTCGGCGGAACGATCTGGGCAAACTGTGGGTTCGTCTCCATCGTCTCGAAGTTCGGACGGAACTCCACGACGTTGCTCCACGCCTCTCGGAAATAGTTCGTCACCGTATCGATGAACCGGCGCATCACCGCCGCCTCAATATCCGTCAGCACGCGGGGCTTCACGCCCGGCCTGCCCTCACCGCCAAAGATACGGTCGATGTAGGCAAGCGAAATGTCCGTACTGAGCTCGATGATGATGTTTCCCTTCAGCGGCGGCAGTGCAAGGATGCCGATCACGGACGGGTTCGCCATGGATTGAACGAATTCCTGATACGTCATCTGCTCGACGGACAGCACCTCGATGTCGATCATCGTGCGCAGGCTCGCCGACAGATAGGTATTCAGGAGACGCGAAAAACTCTCATGCAGCATGAACAGTGTCCGCATCTGATCCTTGGAGAACCTGTCCGGCCGTTTGAAGTCGTAGACCTTGACCTTGCGTTCCTCTTCCTCCGCCTTGACTTCCTCGGCGGAAACCGAGCCATCCGAAAGTGCCGAAAGAAGCTTGTCTATTTCGGATTGAGACAGTACGTCCTCAGCCAAGACTCTTCCCCCTTCCCTTTGTGCAGCACTTCATCGAACTTACTGCAGCAGGAAGCTCGTGATGTAAACATCGTAGACCGATCCCTGTCCAAGGCGGTCATTCAGGGCATCTTTCAGCTGCTTCTTCAACGCATCCTGTTTGGTTGCATCAAACTCCTCAAGCGGCGCAGCACGCAGGAACTGCATCGTCGTGTCGAGGATCTTCGTCTCCGCGACAGGGTTGACCTTGCCGTCCTTCACCACATCGGACTTGCCGGGATTGAGTTCCATGACAATGCCCGCCTTGAGATACTTGCCGGCACGACCGCCGCCGACATTGACCAAGATGCCTTCCTTCGGATCGCCGAGCTTGTAGAACACGCCCGGATCATGGCTCGCCTTGCTGCTGCCTCCATCCTCCGCATGAGACGGGGACTCCGCCTGTGAGAAGATGTAGTATGAGATCCCTCCGGCTGCTGCCACTGCAACGAGAACCGCCACAACCACCACGACGATCATCATCAACATCGGTGATTTCTGCTTCGGCTGTTCTGCTACCTGCTCTTCCTTTTCCTCCGCCATGAGTAAATTCCCTCCCTAAAAATGACTACGAAGCCGCAGCGGCTCCACACCGGGGCACTCCCTTGCCGCATAGAAGAACACTGTTCTTTCATTATAGCAAAGGAATAGAAATTCGCCAACTAATTTTGATAGAGCGCACGCCGATACTTTACCGTGCGGCGCACGATTTCCTCCATCGGCTCCTCGACGATCAGCTTTTTTTCCGTTGGTGAGTGTGATGACCGTATCCGGTGTCTCCTCGATGCTTTCGATGATCTCTGCATTGAGGACAAACTCGCCCTTCTTGTTCGTCTTGGAGTTGAACTTCGTCAGCATGATCATGACAGGCTTCCCCTCCATTCCCTTTGTTCAGTCTTCCCTACGCACAGAAAAAAAGCATTGAAAACTCTACCTGATATACTTTCGCCGTCGTCTTCACTTTTCCTTTTTTTTACGACGTTTTTTTCATCATAGCTTAAAATTTTAACGAAAAAATATATCGCCGTAAAAATCATCCGAGCTGCGCGAGAAATGCCAATGAGCGCAGCGGCCGACCGACGAGTTCCTGCACATGGGCGAGCACCATGCTCTCCGCCGCCATCAATGTCCCGCCGCGGACGCGCAGCGGCGCGGGATGCTTCCAGTCAATCTGCCGCAGTTCTGTGAGCAGCGTGCGCAGCTCTGCGGAAAACGGCACGGCACCCTCTCCCGCACAGTCCGCGCAGAGCGCACCGCCCTCCGCTGCGTGAAAGAACGCGTCGCCCTCGATGGCGTGCCACAGTGAAGGCAGTGATCATAGGTCTGCTGCAGTCCCGCCGCATCCAGCGTGCGCAGCACGGCGGCGAGTGCAGTGACGCGCGGCTGCCGCGTCTCAAACGCCGTCATGATCTGTGCGAGCGCATCGAAAAACGGCTCATCTTCTACGCCCTCGGGCATGAATGCACAGACGACCTCCGCCGTAAATGTCGCATAGGCGAGTGCCGCGAGATCGTCCGCGATCCGATGGTGGGAGGCGCGTACGGATGCCGTCTTGACCGTCTCAAGCCGCGCCCCTCCGCGAGCTGCAGATCTGCATGGACGAACAGCTGCATTGCTCCGGCCAGTGGGCTGCGCGGGCGGCGACAGCCAAATGCCGCCGCGCGCACGAGCCCATGCTCCTTCGTATAGAGCGTCACGACCTTGTCCGCCTCGCCCCAGCTGCGCGTTCCGAGGACGATTCCCTCCGCTCCGTAGACTGCCATCTACGCACGCCTCTCCGATCCATCGTCCGCCGCAGCAGGCGTCTTGCGCACATTCTTCTGCGCGATGTCCTTTTTCCGCTCCGCCATCGGCATCACAGCACCCGCCGTCAGCATATACTGGAGCGCCTCCTCCTTCGATATGTTGATCGTCACGGCATCCTCCTCACGCACGAGGAGCGTTGTCCCCGAGGTCATGTTGAGGCTCCACGGGATAAAGACGCAGAGATAGCCGCCGCCCATCGCCTCCTGAAAACGCGGCGGCAGATCCGCCATAACGAAGCCGAGGGCGCGCCCGCCCATGTATGGCACATGAACAACATGCGTGAAATTGCTGCTCGAGTCGAGCACCGCCTCGGAGAGACGCTTGACACTTGTATAGATAAATTTGACGAACGGGATCGTCCCGATCATCGTCTCGCCGAGAGAGATCAACTTTGCGAGCACCCAATTCGTCGAGCCCCAGCCAACGAGATAGATCACCGCCATGAGCGTGATGATCCCCATGCCCGGAAAGTAGAACGGCAGGTACTGCCCGAGCACCCCCTCGGTGAAGCGCAGCGTCCACTCGATGACAAACGCCGTGATGACGACGGGGACGAGCACAAGCAGCCCGTTGACAAAGCGGCGCGAGATACGCCGCATCGCACGCCGATAGATATGCCCCAGCTGGCCTCTCATCGCTTCTGCCCCCTTTCCTTCTCATCCGGCGCGACGGTCAGTCCTCCTCGGCAAAGCCGAAGTCGCGCAGCGCCCCTGTCTTGCTGCGCCAGTCCTTGCGCACCTTGACCCAGAGATCGAGATAGACCTTCGCGCCGAGCAGCGTCTCGACATCCGCGCGTGCCCGCTGCCCGATCGTCCGCAGCAGCGCGCCGCGTGCCCCGATGATAATCCCCTTTTGTGAGCTGCGCTCGACGTAGATCACGGCGCGGATGAAAACATCCCCCTTGGGGCGTGTCGTCATCTCCTCGATGTCCACAGCGACGGCATGGGGCACCTCATCCCGCGTCAGTTCGAGTACCTTTTCACGCACGAGTTCTGCGATGATCAGCCGCTCGGGCTGATCGGTCACCATGTCCTCGGGGTAGTACTGCGGCCCCTCGGGAAGTTTTTGCCTTGATCTCATCGACCAACCCCGTGAGATTCTCCTCCTCGCGCGCCGAGATCGGGACAATCGCCGCAAAATCATACGCCTTCGCATAGGAGGCGATCACGGGCAGGCTCTCCTCACGTGGGATGCGGTCGATCTTGTTCACGGCGAGGAGGACGGGCGCGTGTACCTGTGCAAGCTGTGCGAGGATATAGCGCTCGCCTGCCCCCATCTTCTCCGTCACATCCACGACGAAGACGACGACATCCACGCCGCGCAGAGCTCCCTCCGTCGCCTTCGCCATATAGCTGCCAAGCGCATCCTGCGGCTTGTGGACGCCGGGCGTATCGAGGAAGATGATCTGTGCGTCCTTCTCCGTCAGGATGCAGAGGATGCGGCTGCGCGTCGTCTGCGGCTTGTCGCTCATGATCGCGATCTTCTGCCCGATCAGCGCATTGATCAGCGTGGACTTCCCGACGTTTGGCCGTCCGACGACGGCGACAAATCCCGATTTATATGTGCTCATCGTGCAATCCCCAGTACATCCATCACATGCCTCTGTTCCTCTTCCATTTCCAGCCGATCTTCCTCCTCGATATGGTCATAGCCGAGGAGGTGCAGCATCCCGTGCACCGTGAGAAAGGACAGCTCCCGCAGAAAACTGTGCCCATACTCCTCCGCCTGTGTCGCCGCACGCTCAAGCGAGATCACGAGATCGCCGAGCACCACGCCGCACGGCGCGTCGATGATCGCGGGTTCCTCGCTCTCCGTGAGGGCAAAGGAGAGGACATCCGTCGGACGATCCACGCCGCGATAGTCGCGGTTGAGCACGTGGATGTGCGCATCATCCGTCAGCGTCACACTGACCTCCGCGTCCATTACGCCGTATAATTCTCCGACCGTCAGCACGGCACGGCGCACAACGTCCACATCTTCCTGCGGCACGTCAAGATTTTCCGGCTCTCGTCCGATCGTGATCTCCATCGTGCTTCTCCCGTCTCTTTTCCCATGCACCATACGCCTCAACGATCCGCGTGACGACCTCGTGGCGGATGATGTCGACCGGCTCAAGGCGAATGACACTGACGCCCTTCACGCCCCGCAGGATCTGACACGCCTGCCGCAGCCCGGAGACCGTACCGCGCGGCAGATCAACCTGCTCGAGGTCACCCGTCACGACCATGCGCGAGCCGAAGCCGAGGCGCGTGAGGAACATCTTCATCTGTGCACCCGTCGTATTCTGCGCCTCGTCGAGGATGACGAATGCGTCCTCAAGGGTGCGCCCGCGCATGTAGGCGAGCGGTGCAACCTCGATCAGCTGACGGCTCATCATCTTCTGATAGCCCTCCGCCCCGAGAATGTCCTGCAGGGCATCGTAGAGCGGACGCAGGTAGGGGTTGATCTTCTCCGTCAGATCCCCCGGCAGGAAGCCGAGGTGCTCCCCCGCCTCCACCGCAGGGCGCGTGAGGATGATGCGGCTGACCTCGCGGTTGCGGAGTGCCGCCACCGCCATGACGACGGCGAGATAGGTTTTTCCCGTTCCCGCCGGCCCCACGCCGAGCGTCACAGCATTCCGGCGGATCGCCGCGAGATAGTCGCGCTGGCCAATGGTCTTCGCGCGTACCTCCCGCCCCTTTGCCGTCACGAGCAGCACCTCGGAGTGGAGACCGTGCAGCTCCTCCGTGCGTCCCGCCCGCACCATGCGTGCTCCGTAGTGCACCTCATGCGTCGTCAGGCGCATCCCCTGCCGATGGCAGAAAAGCAGCTCGTCGATGAGCGTCCGCACCGCAGCGACATCCGCTTCTGCCCCCGTCACCGCAATGCTGTTACCACGGCTCACCATACGGCAGGAAAAATCCTCCTGCATGATTTGCAGGAAGGCGTCACGATCGCCGAGAATCGCATACGCCTCCTGCTGATCCTTAAATTCGATGATATCTGTCGTCTCCGCCAAAGGCAGTCTCTCCTATATAAAGGAAGCACTGATAAATTCAGCACCGCCATCTTAGCGCATCTTTTTTTGCCCGCTTTTTGTCGGCAAATCCTCCACATAGCTTTTGGCTATGCGTCCGGTTTGCCTCCTCAATCGGACGAAAAATCTACGCCAATCTGACGGACTTCATTTTTATCAGCGATTCCTAAAATACTCGATGGTCGCGTCCGCCGTGCGTCTTGTCCGCAGATCAAAGAGCAGTACCGCCTCACGTGATGCCACGGGGCCGAGTGCGTACAGCTCCTTCGTCTCACGGTTGAGGCACGACACGGTTGTACTCATGCGGATACGCGCACGTCACCTCGATACCCTCGCGCGCGAAGGCAGGCTCTGTCTCCTTCACATAGTACGGGTCAAAGAGACCTTTGATAGCGCAGAGGAATCTTCACGTATACCCCCTTTCCGCAGGAGATTCGGCGTCAGGATCGCGAGGATGACGAGCACAATTCCCGCCCGCTTGCACGGGGGCAAAATGCGTACCAAAGACCAGCCATGCAAAGAATACGCTCGCGACCGGCTCGATCGTCGCCGTGATCGCCGTCTCCGCCGGGCTGAGCCAGCGCAGCCCCTAGGCGAATGCAAAGAAGGCGACCACCGTCCCAAGCCCGATGATCACGAAGAGATCGAACCATGTCTGCGCCGTAAAGAACGCACCGACATCTGCGATCGCCTGCGTCACCGGCAGCAGGGCAACCCCCCCAAAAAGCATGCAGACAGCAAGCAGAAAAAAACGGTCAAAGCGCCGCAGAAGATGTACGGGATAGATCATCGCAAAGACAAACGTCGCCCCTGAGACAAGACTCCAGACCACGCAGTCCGAGGGGACAGAGAGCCGTGAGATCGCCGCCCGTCACGAGGAGGAAGACCCCGCCACGGCGGCGGCCACGGTCAGCATCTCCGCCATGCGCGGCAGCCGCCGATGGCGCGCGGCGAGATAGAGGATCATCAGTGCGGGACTCGTCGAGCAGATCACCGTCGTCGCCGCCGCATCCCCCGCCGCAATCCCCTTGAAATACGAGAACTGTACGATCATGATGCCGAGGATGCCGTGCACCGCCATGCGCAGGAGCAGGCGCGGGCTGTGGCGCAGGGTACGCACGCCGCGCTGCAGTCCACCGCTCCACCACGCGAGCAGAAAGAACAGCCCGCTCGAAAGAAAGAGCCGCACCTGTGTCAGCTCTACGGGGAGATGATGTGACTGGGCATAAAAATCCTGTGCCGCCGTCCCGCTCGCCGCCCACATCGTCCCGGCAAGCAGGACGAGAAGCACAGCCGAGACGTGCGACATGCGCTCAGGCCTCCCCCTGCTCCCGCTTCACCACATCGGCAATCGCCGTGCAGACCTCCTCCAGTTGTTTCTGGTCACTGCCCTCCGCCATCACGCGGATGAGCGGCTCCGTGCCCGAGGGACGCACGAGGACGCGCCCCTCACTGCCGAGCGTGCGCTCGCCCTCAGCGATGGCATCGCGGATGGCGGGGTTCTCCTCCCAGCCCGCCTTGCTCTTGACGCGCACATTGACGAGGAGCTGTGGATAGGTCGTCATCATCGCGTTCAGCTCTGACGCCTTCTTGCCGCTGCGACGGAGTGCCGAGAGCACCTGCAGAGCCGTGATGAGCCCGTCGCCCGTCGTCGCGTGCTCTGCAAAGATGATATGTCCCGACTGCTCGCCGCCGATCGTATAGCCGCCGCGGCGCATCTCCTCGAGCACATAGCGGTCGCCGACCGCCGTCACCTCAACGCGGCCGCCGAGCGCCGCGATTGCCTTGTGGAATCCGATGTTCGCCATCACCGTCGTCACGACCGTGTTGTGCGGCAGATGCCCCGTGCGCATCATCTCCGCCGCACAGGCGACGAGAATATGATCACCGTCGATCAGCGCCCCCGTCTCATCGAGGCAGAGGCAGCGATCCGCATCGCCATCGTGGGCGATGCCGATGTCCGCTCCTCGTTCGAGCACCGTACGGCGCAGGGAGTCGAGATGCGTCGAGCCGCAGCCGTCGTTGATGTTCACCCCGTTCGGGAGTGCGTGGATCACCTTGACGTCGGCACCGAGGCGGCGCAGAACCTTCGGCATCGCCTCATACGCCGCACCGTTCGCACAGTCGAGGACGATCTTCATCCCATCAAACTGCTCAGTACACGTGCTTACCACGTAGTCGATGTACTGATTGAGGAGATCGTCGCGGTACTCCACCACGCCGACATCCTTCCCCGTCGGACGCGCTTCATGGTCGCCGCTCTGCAGCTTGCGGACAAGAGCCTCCAGCTCATCCTCCACGGCATCGGGCAGCTTGTAGCCGTCGCCGCCAAAGAACTTGATGCCGTTATCGGGGAACGGATTGTGGGATGCCGAGATCACAATGCCCGCGTTCATCTTATGTTCACGCGCGAGATAGGCGATCGCAGGCGTCGGCACGATCCCAGCGAGGAGAGCGGCTCCACCCGCCGAGCAGATCCCCGCCGTCAGTGCCGCTTCGAACATCTCACCCGAGACACGCGTATCGCGTCCGATCAGAATGCGCGGACGCGCCTTGGAATGTGCACCGAAATAAAGTGTCGCCGCACGTCCAAGCTGATATGCCAGCTCCGGCGTAAGTTCCGTATTTGCCACACCACGTACGCCATCCGTCCCAAAAAGTCTCACAATAACAGCCTCCTGTGTATTTTCAGCATCATCTGCTGTGCATCGGACTGTGCGGATCTCCACACAGTCACATTTCCTTTATCCTCACCATAATCTACTGTATTCGCTCCAAAAAAGCAAGTGCGGCTTTCATACCGTCGAGTGCGGCACTCATGATCCCGCCCGCATAGCCTGCGCCCTCACCAATCGGGTAGAGCCCCGCCGCGCTGACCGACTGCATCGTCACTGCGTCGCGCAGAATGCGGCAGGGCGCAGAGGAACGCGCCTCCACGCCCGTCAGCGGCACATCCGCCGCACCAAAGCCCGGCACGCGCTGCTCCCAGTGGCGCAGAGCACGGGCCAGAGACGCACTGCACGCATCGGGCAGAATCGTGCCCAAGGCGGCAGGACGCACCCCCGGCATGTACGTCGGAACAACGACAAAATCCTTCGTCCCCGTCCGACCGCTGAGAAAATCGCCCACCGCCTGCACGGGTGCTCGGTAATCACCGCCGCCCGCAGAAAAAGCACGCCGCTCCAGCGCTCGCTGAAAATCGATCCCGCCGAGCACCGCCCCTCCGAAATCGGCGGGGGTGACCTGCACCAAGAGGGCACTGTTCGCCGTTTCCGCGTCACGGCGATAGTTGCTCATCCCATTCGTCACGAGATGCCCCTCCTCCGACGCCGCTGCGACCACCAGGCCGCCGGGACACATGCAGAAGGAGTAGACCCCGCGGCCGCCCTCCTCATCCCGAAAGGTCAAGGCATAGTCCGCCGACGGCAGGAATGGGCTCCCCGCCGCTGCTCCGTACTGCATCCGATCCACGAAATCCTGCGGATGCTCGATGCGCACCCCGACGGCAAACGGCTTCGCCTCCATGTGCACGCCCGCTCCATGGAGCATCGCATACGTGTCACGCGCCGAGTGCCCGATACCGAGAAACACCGCGCTTACGGGAATCTGCTCTGCCCCATTCACCGTGAGTGCAGCGATACGCCCTGCCGTCATCGTGATGTCTGTCACCTGTGCGCCAAAGCGCACCTCGCCGCCCATCTCGATAATCTTCTCACGCAGGCGCTTCACCACCGTGCGCAGCACATCCGTCCCGATATGCGGCTTTTGCAGATACCGTATCTCCTCGGGCGCACCTGCCGCGACGAACGCCTCGATGATCTCATTCATGCGCGGGTCGCGACTGCGCGCCGTCAGCTTCCCGTCAGAGAACGTCCCCGCACCGCCCTCGCCGAACTGGACATTCGACGCAGGGGTCGAGCCGCCCCGTCCGCCAGAACTGCGCCACATCACGCGTGCGCCGATCCACATCCTGCCCACGTTCGAGGACGAGCGGTGCCGCCCCCGCACGCGCGAGCAGCCACGCAGCAAAGATCCCCGCAGGGCCGAACCCCACGACGACGGGGCGCTCACGCCCCTCTTGCGGCGTATAGGGTGGGACACGGAGCAGACCGTACTCCTCTGTCCGCCCGACCTGTGCGTCGCGGCGCAGGCGCGTGAGGATGCCGCGTGCTCCGTCCACCGTCACATCGAGCGTATAGTTCCACCGAATCGGCGCCCCGTTCCTGCGCCGTGCATCCAACGCCTTATGAACGACAATCACCCCGTGCACTGCACAGGGTGATACACCGAGCCGCTCTGCGGCAAGCTCCGTGAGGGTGCGTGTCTCATCATACGGCACAGAGAGATTCTTTAATGCGTATCATTGCATCGACCCAACCTTGATCTCCACCGTCACCGTCGGATTCGTCGCCGTCACGCCGGCGGGCAGATGCAGCTTTCACCTGCTGCGTACCGCTCTCCTTCACATCCGCGAGGGAGAAGTCCTCCGTTTCGATGCCCGTCACCTTATCGAGCGCCTCCTTCGTCCCCGTGATCTCGATGCGCGCCGGCTGCACCGTCACGCTCTCGAGCTTCAGCTGCGGCGGCAGATCGCTGCGCGGCTTTGCCTGCACCTCCACCACCTTATGCTGGAGACCGCGCGTCAGCTTGACCGAGATCGCCATCGTGTCCGGATCCATCGTCAGCCCCTGTACCTCTCTGCCGTCCGTATTCAGTGCGACCAATGGAACCCCCATCGTCACGTCCTCCTTGCGCCCATTCATATTGAAATAGGCGGCGACGGAGGCGACCTGATCGACGAGGGAGCGCGGTCCTTCGACCGTCACCTTTCTCGACGGACTGGCGGACGCGATCCACCGTGAAGCCCTCCGCCGGCGTGCCGTTGACCGTCAGCAGCACCGAGAATACGCGCTGAATGATGCGGTCGAGCGTCACGTCAATCCGGTCGGGAGACACGCTGACAAGCTCAAATCCGTAGGGGATCGACGTCTCCACCGCGTAGAGCCGATCTCCCTCCGCAAAGTCGGACAAATTCACACGCGCATGGAAATCACTGCTATCCGCTGTCACAAAAGATGAACGTGCCCCACGTACGCGCAGGGTCACCGTGTCGGCCGCTGCGTGCATCTGATAGCCGTCCGGCACATGCTCCATCACCACGGGGACAGTATAGGACGCCTCCATGGACGGATTCTGATCGTTCATCACATAGAGCCAGAGGACAATCGCCACAATGAGTGCCGCGATCTTGGCGAGTAAATTATGCTGCACGAGGCTGCGAAGTGCGCTCATGATTTCTCCCTCCAGCTCCGAATCGTATCCAGAATCGACGAGCGCGAACTGTAGGCAAACGCAGGCGTCAGGATATGGGTCAGCTTCTCACCGTCCAGATGGCGGTGGAGATGCCCGTTCTCTGCGATCGAGATCGTCCCCGTCTCCTCACTCACCACGACAATGAGTGCATCGCACTGCTCCGAGAGGCCGATGGCCGCACGATGGCGCGTGCCGAGCTCCGTCGAGAGCGAGCGGTTCTCCGTCAGCGGCAGAAGGCAGCCCGCCGCGATCAGCCGCTTGCCGCGAATGACCGCCGCGCCATCATGCAGCGGCGTATTCGGAATGAACACATTCATCAGAAAAATCCGACGTGATAAGACCGTCGATCTGGATGCCCGTCGCACTGATGTCGTTGAGCCCCATATCGCGCTCGATGACGAGCAGCGCGCCGATCTTATTCGCCGAGAGAATCTTTACCGCGCTGCGGATCTCGCGGATCGTGCTCTGCGCCTCCTCATCGTCGAGAAGCGTGCCGGGACGGAAAAACTTGCCCTGCCCGAGATGCTCCAATGCACGGCGCAGCTCCGGCTGGAAGACAATCGGCAGCGCGACAAAGAGCAGCGTCACCGCCTTCTGCAGCAGCCACGAAATCACGTGCAGATTCAGATAGTTTGCCACAACCGTTACGCCGAGCAGGACGAGAATTCCCTTGCCGAGCGTAATGGCACGCGTATCCTTCAGCATCACGTAGACACGATAAAGAATGACCGCCACGATCAGGATGTCCAGTACATCCAGCGGCGTGATGGTCGAAAGGATGCCGCGAAACTGCGTCGGCATCGTAAAATCAAGTGGCATGGCAATCCCCCACGTTCCAAGCATCCCGTTTCTATATATTAACACTTCTAGCCAAATGGGAAAAATCCTTGTGACCTGAGGGGTCCTCAAAAAAAAATTTCGGGACGGTGCGTGCAGGATTCCCTCCACATACATCCGTCCCGAAACATATTCAAGGAACTGCTGATAAAATGAAGTCCGTCAGATTGGTGCTGAATTTATCAGAGCTTCCTAAATTTAGCAGATCTTGCGGATCCACCCCTCCGGTGCCTCCACCGTACCGAGCTGGATGCCGCGCAGCGTATCGTAGAGCTTCTGCAGCACAGGTCCCATGTGCTCCATGCCGCTCGGGAACGCGATCACCCTTGTCGCCGTGTGTCACCGAGCCAACGGGAGAGATCACTGCCGCCGTACCGCAGAGGCCGCACTCTGCAAAGTCATTCAGTTCCTCGAACGCCACGGGGCGATGCTCCACCTTCAGCCCGAGTACGTGCTCCGCGATGTAGACGAGCGAGCGGCGCGTCACTGACGGCAGGATCGACGGCGACTTCGGCGTCACCACCGTGCCGTCCTTCTTGACGAAGAGGAAGTTTGCTCCGCCCGTCTCCTCGACGTGCGTGCGCGTCGCTGCATCGAGGAACATATTCTCGTCGAACCCTGCCGCATGTGCCGCCATATAGGCGTGCAGGCTCATCGCATAGTTCAGCCCCGCCTTGATATGACCCGTGCCGTGGGGAGCCGCACGGTCAAACGCGCTCACGCAGAGGCGGATCGGTTTGATGCCGCCCTTGAAGTACGAGCCCACGGGCGTCGCGAAAAGGCGGAACTGATATTCATCGGCGGGCTTCACACCGATGACCTCACCCGAGGCGAAGATAAAGGGGCGCAGGTAGAGCGACGCGTCCGTACCGTAGGGTGGAACGTAGTCGCGGTTCGCCTTGACCACCGCATCGACCGCCTCCAGGAAGCGCTCCTTTGGGAAAGGACGGGCATCTCCAGATACGCCGCCGAGTCATACATGCGCGCCGCATTGAGGTCGGGACGGAACGTCACAATATGCCCGTCCACCGTCTCATAGGCCTTTAGCCCCTCAAAGACCTCCTGGCAGTACTGCAGAATCCCCGCACACTCGCTGATCGCGACCGTCGCGTCGGAGGTCAGACCTCCCTCGTCCCACTTCCCATCCGCATAGTTCGACACATAACGCTGCGGCAGAGAACGATAGGCAAACCCCAAATTCTCCCAGTCCAAATCCGCCTTTGCCATAAAAAGCGCCTCCTTCTTTCAAAATGTACGTCCTATCATAGTACCATCGTTCGTCCTTGTCAAATGGATTTACCGCGCCGCCGCATCCAGCTCTCTGCGTGCACGCGGCAGACGCTTTAGAATATCGCCCGCGATCAAACCGTTTCCGCGCTTCTCGTAGGCGCGATCTCCCGCATATCCGTGCAGCCACACGCCCACAATCGGCGTCATCCCGCTCTCCATCTGGCGCATCAGCCCGACAATCGCGCCCGCGAGCACATCACCTGCGCCCGCCGTCGCCATGCCCGCATTGCCGCAGGTCGTAAAGAACGCATCGCCATCGGGATAGACCACAATGGTGCACGCCCCTTGACCACAAACACCGCCTGATGATCACGCGCCGCGTCCCGTGCCATGCGGAGCAGATCCTCTGACGCCTCCTCCGTCTCCACGCCGAGGAGCGCGGAAAACTCACCGAGATGCGGCGTCAGAATCGGCACCTGCGGCAGATCGCGCAGCGCATCGAGATGGCCCCGTAAACGCCGCGATCGCATCCGCATCCATCACGAGCGGAGCCTTTGACCTCTGCGGCAAAGAGCCGCACAAACTCCCCGTCTCCGCTGCACGCCCGATGCCGGGGCCGATGAGCACGGCGTCCGCACGTGCCGCGAGCGAGAGCGCCTTCTGCCGTGCATCCTCTCCACCGAAATAGCCCATGCCCTCATCGGGCAGCGGAACGACCATCACCTCGGTCAGCTTCGCAGCCAGCACGGGATAGATGCGCTCGGGCACGGCGAGCGTCACGAGTCCCTGCGCCGACGCGCAGTGCCGCCTCTGCTGCGAGTGCCGCCGCCCCCGTCATGCCGAGCGAACCAGCGAGCACGAAAATGCGTCCGCACGTCCCCTTGTGTGCGTCACGCGCACGCGGCGGCAGCAGCTTTGCCGCCGCATCCTGTGTGATGAGTGACTGCCGCATCCCCTCACCGGCAAGAAGGGCATGAGGGATGCCGATATCATCGACGAGCAGCTCGCCCGCCGCATTCGCTCCCTGCCCGAGGAAATGCCCCACCTTCGGCAGGCCGAGGGCGAGCGTCCGATCAGCGCGGACGGCGATGGAGGCAATCCGCCCCGTATCCGCCTCCACCCCGCTCGGGATATCGATAGCGAGCGTCGGCTTGCCCGCCGCATTGATCTCCTCGATCAGGCGCAGTGCCGTCTTGCGGAGCTCCCCCTTGACGCCCGTGCCGAGGATGCCGTCCACCACCGCATCGGCAAAGCGCAGCGAAACGCGCAGGCGATCCCAGTCGCGGTCGCCCGCAAGAGGACGGATCTCTATGCCCATCGCCCGCAGCGCGCTGTGCATCGCACGGGCGGCAGGACTGAGGTGCTCCTCCGTCCCGATGAAGAACATTTTCACGCGCGCGCCCATATTGATGAGATGTCGCGCCGCAGCAAAGGCGTCACCGCCGTTATTGCCCCCGCCCGCAAAGACAGCGAACACCTTGCCTGCCGCACCGCCGATCAACTGCGCTGCCTCCTCGGCCGAGCGTCGTCCCGCATTCTCCATCAGGGCAGCAGCAGGCAGCCCGTAGCTCTCCTCCACTGCGCCATCGATCCGACGCATATCTTCTGCAAACGATACGTTCATCACTGACCCTCCAACATACAGTAAGCCGTTGCATATTCCTTCTCGTGACTGAGCGTAACCCAGACGCGCGTCACGCCCATCTCCGCCGCACGTGCCGCGAAGAATCCGTGAAGATGCACCTCGGGCGCACCGAGCGCATCAGGCAGAATCTCCACATCGTGGAGCGTACCGCCGCGCAGCCCCGTGCCAAACGCCTTCAGCACCGCCTCCTTGCCCGCAAAGCGTGCGGCAAGACTAGCAGCGCACCCTGCGCCGCGCTGCATGGCGTAGGCGCGCTCAGCGGGCGTATAGACGCGCGTGAGGAAATGCTCCTTCTCTGCCGCACGCGCCACGCGTGCCACGCGGATAATATCGCAGCCGACACCCAGAATCATGACATCTCCTCTATCATAACAGAAAAGGGATTATTGCGCCACGCAATAATCCCTTCAAAAATTCATGGATACATCCCTGCCGTGCCTATCAGTGGCGCAGCGGCTCAGGGCACAACGCCGTGTTGCTGCGGTGCCGGGCGCATATCCGTCGACAGCTTGTACGCATCGCCGGACGCTCCCGCATTGCCCGCTGCAGGCGCAGCCGTTGTCGGTGCTGCCGCAGGAGCCGTCGTCCCCGTCTTTGGCTCATTGTCGCTGCCATCGGTCGATGCACCGGAGAAGCGCATACTGCGTGCGATGAACACCTCAACACGGCGGTTCTGCGCACGCCCCTCCTCCGTATCGTTCGACGCAATCGGACGATACTCGCTGTAGCCGAGCGCACTGAACCGCGCCGGATTCAGCGAGGGCTGCACCGCCATCACGCCGCGCATCAGGCTGACCGCACGCGCCGAGCTCAGTTCCCAGTTCGACGGATACTGCGCCGTTGCGATCGGCACATTGTCCGTATGTCCCGAGATCGTCACGCGCTCCGGAAGCGAGGAGAGCACCCCTGCGATCACGGGCACGATACGCTCCGCATCCCCCTGCAGAGCGGCAGAGCCGGAGGCGAAGAGGGCGCGCTCCTTCAGACGGATCATCAGCCCCTCCTCGTTCAGCTCCGTACTCACCTGATCCCTGGAGATTGTTCTCCTGAATGTACTGATCGAGCTTCGCCTTTGCCTCCGAGAGGTCATTGTTCTCCTTCATATAGGCGGCATCCGCCGTATCCGCCCCCGTGGTCACGGTCGCCGAGCTCATCGACGTCGACGGTCCCCATCCCGCTGAAGAACGACGGGACCGCCCATATTGAACGCCGCCGTGAACGCCTGCGCGAGTGCCTGCATCTTCGATGCATCCGTCTGCGACATCGCGAAGAGTGCGATGAAGAGCGCCAGAAGGAGTGTCATGAGGTCGGAATACGGCAGGAGCCAAGCCTCGCCCGCTTCCTCTTCATGGGGCTTTGCATGCTTTTTACGTGCCATATCAGCCCTCTCCCTTCAGTGCCTCACGCTCCGTCTGCGGGATGAACACCATGAGCTTCGCCTCGATGGCCGTCGGCGAGTCGCCTGCCTGGAGTGAGAGAATCCCTTCGATGATCATGCGCTTCTGGCTGACTTCCTGCTCCGACATGATCTTCAGCTTGTTCGCGAACGGCATCCAGAGGACGTATCCCGTAAAGATACCCAGAATCGTTGCAACGAACGCTGCTGCGATCGAGTGACCGAGCTTATCGATATCATTCAGGTTGCCGAGTGCCGCGATCAGACCGACAACCGCGCCCAGAACGCCCAGCGTCGGTGCGTATGTACCGGCCTGCGTGAACATCGAGCGCCCCTCCGCGTGACGCTCCTGCATGATCGCCAGCTCCGCATCGAGAACATCGCCGACGAAGTCCGGATCCATGCCGTCGATGACCATGCCGAGACCCGTGCGGAAGAACGGATCCTGGATCTCCTGCGCCTTGCTCTCGAGCGCGAGGATACCCTCACGGCGCGCAATCTGCGACAGCTCGATGAACTGCTGCACGAGCTGTCCCTTCTCCTGGAGCTTAGGGACTTGACAGGTTTTCTTGATCAGTTTGGTAAAGTTTCCCCAGCTGTTCCATCCGGAATCCGATGAACAGACACGAAAACGTACCGCCGATGATGATCAGGAACGCCGCAGGGTTGTTGAGTGCCGTCAGCGGTGCTCCCTTCAAAAATCATACCAACAAAGATCGAGATCACGCCCATGACAAGCCCGATGACTGTTGATTTTTCCAAAACAAAGGCCCCCATTCCATTTCTCGCCGTCGCCGAACGCATACCCGTCTGATCCGTCAGACACACGTCAACATCTTCCTATATTATTCCATAACGCAAGGAAAAAAATCCTACCTCCTTTTTTAAAAAAATCTTAAAAAAACAAAGAAAAAAATTTTTTTCGATAAATTTTTCTTATCCTATCATATATTGGTTGAAAGTATGGTATAATGGAGCACGTATAAAGAAAGTTTATTGGAGGATGATCTCATGGAACTGCGACAGCTCGAATACTTCCAAATGGCGAGCCGTCTGAAAAAAACATCACGCGTGCCGCCGAACGCCTGCGCGTCTCCCAGCCGAACATCACCGTCGCGATCAAAAAACTCGAGAGCGAGCTCGGCATCCAGCTCTTTGACCGCAGCCAAAAGCAGCTCTCGCTGACCCCCGAGGGTGCGGTCTTTTTGGAGCGCGTCGAAGTGGCGCTGCGCAACATACAGGATGCTGTCCTCGAGATCAACGACTACAAGCAGCTGCTGAAGGGGACGATCAAAATCGGCATCCCGCCGATGATGGGCGCATATCTGTTTCCCGAGATCTTCTCCAGCTTTCAGCGGCGCTACCCCCATCTCGACGTCTACCTCCACGAGGAGGGTTCGGTCGCCATCCGCGAACAGCTCGAGCGCGATGAGCTCGACTTCGGCATCATCATCATTCCCGAGGCCGCGCCCAATCTGCAGCTCCTGCCGATGGCACGCCGTCAGATCGTCTGCTGCGTGCCCGAGAACGGTGACCTTGCTGCGCGCAAGGCGATCACCCTGCAGGACATCGCGGATCACAACCTCATCATGCTGAAGGAGGGCTCCTTCCTGCGGCAGACCATGCTGCAAAAGATGAATGCGGCAGGCATCACGCCGAATATCGTGCTCGAGTCGAATCAGGTGGTCACCATCATGGGGCTCGTCGCGAGCGGTGTCGGCAACGCCTTCCTGCTCGACATGATTGCCAGCGGCGCGCACGGCATCCGCCCCTCCCGCTCGCCAATCCCGTCTACGTTGACGTGGGGACTTGCGTGGAAGCGCGACCGCTACATCTCGAACGCCGCGCAGTCCTTCATCGACTTCAGTAAGGACATCCTCCGCCACAGAGACGACGCATCACATACGGAGTGAAATCAATCGAGTAGGAGGCGGTGATTAGCCGCCGTCCTCTCACACCACCGTGCGTACCGTTCGGTACACGGCGGTTTCAATAGGTTGCGTGTACAGACTGATATGCCCCGGCTAAATCATAAAAGCCGAAGCGTATCAGTCTTTCTTTTGTCATTGCCGTCTTGACCGCCACCGTGTTGCTTGTCCACCAACAACCTCTCCGGCAGTTTCCTGCTTTTGTAGGCTGTTTCAGGGAACTCCCTAACTTGCATAAATTACGAATCTTCGTCCTCGGCTTCTTCCATTGCTTTCAGATACACATCCTTACGCGATGGTACAGCCATTGGTTCAATTCGTCTATGCGATTCTTCATGCTCGCTATCCCGTAGTAGTTCAACCAACCCCGCATATATTCTTTTTATCTTGTCCAGAGAGGTCGGCAGTTCTGCACCCTCCTCCGCGACACTAGTTCTTTGCATTTGGCTTTCATCTTCTTCCACGCTTGCGGGTGGACTCGTACATATACGCCGCTTCCGTTTTTCCCCAGCGTGAATCCAAGATATTTGAATTGCTTCGTTGCGAACACGCTGACCGTTCTACTTTTTCTCTTGGTTGACTTTTCAGCTTCAGTTTTTTCCCTCAAGATGAGGCCGTGCTCTTGACCAAGATTCGCTGCGCGGCTCGCCTGCTCTTGGCGAGCAGGACGATGTCGTCCGCATACCGTATGCACGGAACTCCCTTTTCGCATATTCTTGGTCAAATTCGTTGAGATAGATGTTGGCTAACAGGGGCGATAGGTTCCCTCCCTGAGGGGAGCCTTCTTCTCTCTCTCGGACTACGCCTTTTTCCATGATTCCGCTTTTGAGGTATCTCTTGATGAGCTGGATGACTCGCTCATCTTTATGTTCTTCCTCAGTAACTGGAAGCAGAATTTCGTGGTTCAGTGTGTCAAAATACTTGGATAAGTCCAGTGCTACCGCATAGGTGTAGCCCTGTTCTGCGTATTCTTTCACCTTTCGTATGGCGTCTTTGGCACTTCTTCCCGGTCGATACCCATAGCTTCCTTCGGCGAACAGCGGCTCATAGATTGCTACGAGCTGCTGCGCGATTGCCTGTTGTATGGTACGGTCTATGACGGTGGAGATGCCGAGTTTCCTCTCTCCTCCGTCCGTCTTCGGGATTCCCACGCTTCGCACCGGCTGTGGGGTATATTTTCCCCCAAGGATTCGTTCCACTAGTGCTTGCATGGTTTCCTTCCTTCAAGTGTGCCTGCGTTTCTTCGATGGTCATGCCATCGACTCCCCGCGGCTCCTTTGTTTGCCTTCACTCTCTTGAAAGCTCTGTTCAGGTTCTCCCTGCTCAGTATCTTCTCCAAGAGCTCCGCCTGTACACGGTTCCTTTCCTCCCATATCCGACGGAACGACCTTGACGCTCCCGCATATTCTTCGTGTTCCGCACGATCCTTTTGTGGGCAGCCCTTTTTCTTTCCGGTTTTCTGCCATTTCCAGTCGCTCCTCCTTTCCCGGTTGTACTTGGATACTCCTACTGATTCGTCCCTTCACCTCTCGGCTACTATGGCCTCTGCTGACTTCTGCTTATTCAGCACAGCCTTGCGGCTGTGGTTGCCCTTTTCCGAGCGTTTTATGCAGACCTCCCCGGGTACCACACGTTTCTTTCCCTCCATCTACCTGCCGCATTTACCACCGTTGGTTCCGTGTAGCTTTGGGACTTCAACCTGGATAGCGGCCTTATCCCCAACGATAGCCTCCTATGCGGTTCCTGTTCGTCAGGCCGGAGGTTTGCCGCCGACTTCCTTCAGATTTCGCCTCGCGACGAACACCCTTGTCTTTGGCTATGTCTTTCCCGCTACCGGGCAGACTCCGATCTTTCATCGGTTAGAAAACGTGCGCCGCCGGGCGCATCTAATCATGACCACCCGTCAAACGGGTGGTTTGCACGCCCCTATAAGGGGATAATACCGGCCAGCGTCTAAAGGCGCTGGCTTTCACTTTGTTCAAGCCATATTGCCCTTGACTCGTCACTGCCCTTAAAAGGGCGGTGGTACTACCTGCTTCCCTTAAAAGGGTCTTCGTACTCTTTCACGCTGAGTTTATCCAAGGCAATGTCATGCTTTTCCTGCTCTTGGATATATTTACGTATCGTTGCTTCATTCAACCCAACGGTACTTACGTAATACCCTTCCGACCAAAAGTGCCGATTCCCAAACTTGTATTTCAAGTTGGCGTGTTTATCAAAAAAATCATCAAGGCACTTTTTCCCTTTGAGATATCCCATAAATTGTGATACACTGATTTTTCGGTGGGATACTTACCATCATGTGTACATGATCCGGCATAAGGTGACCTTCAGTATCTCCACACCTTTTATATGCACATAGCTGCCTCAGGATATCTCGAATACTCTCCTTGTATTGCCCATATATGATTTTCCGCCGATATTTCGGGGTGAACACGATATGGTACTTGCAGAGCCACTTTGTGTGGGATAAACTGTTTGCTTTCTGTGCCATTAAGCATCTTTCCCTTCTTTTTCTACTGGCTTGAACATCCTTAGTATAAGCGGGAAAGATGCTTTTTGTATAACTTTTTATCTTCCACCCGCATAGCGGGTGGGTTTTTGTTTCGTTCGCTACGCTCTCTCAACTGGGTCGCGACCCATACGCAAAAAAAGCGCAGGAAATCGCTTTCCTGCGCTTTCTAGTCCAACGGATGAAAAGGAAACACGGATATCCACTCAGCACTGGCATCTTAGTACATCTCTTTGCCCGCACTTCGGCGGAAATCTAGTGCAGAGCATCACTCCGCATTCGGTTTTCCTCCCTGTCGGACGAAATATTTACACCAATCTGAAGGACTGTTTTATCCGTACTCCCTAAAACGAGGGAGGAATGTTTTTCGTCTTTTATCGTATAAAATATCCTGCGCCCGACTCGAAGATCATCTGATTCATCTCACCGGGGACATTCATGCTGATGTTGTTCCCCGATGCGCTCGGCGTGTGCCATGCGCCCGTAGATGCGTCCGTCGGGGCTCGTGATGCCCTCGATGGCGTTGACCGAGCCATTCGGATTGTACGGCTGGTCGAGCGTCGGCTCGCCCTTCTCGTTCACGTACTGCGTGGCGATCTGCCCGCGTACGCGCAGTGCTGCCACCGTGCGAGCATCCGCATAGAACCGCCCCTCGCCGTGCGATACCGCCAGCGTATGGGTATCGCCGACATCCACGCCCGAGAGCCACGGCGAGAGATTCGACGCAACGCGCACGCGCACGGTCTGCGAGACATGCCGCCCGATGTTGTTATACGTCAGAGTCGGCGTATCCTCGTCGAGATCCGTGATCTCACCGTAGGGCAGGAGACCGAGCTTCAGGAGTGCTTGGAAGCCGTTGCATATCCCGAGGATCAAACCGTCGTGATCGTGCAGGAGGCGATGCACCGCCTCGGCAATCTGCGGCGCGCGGAACATCGCCGCGATGAACTTGCCCGTCCCGTCAGGGTTCATCACCGCCGCTGAACCCGCCCGGCAGCATGAGGATCTGTGCGCGCTTGATCGCCTCCGCCATCGCCGTCACGGTCTCCCTCGACCGCCTGCGGCGTGAGGTTACGCACGACCATGATCTCAGGCTTCGCGCCGACGCGCTCCCCATGCACGTGCCGAATCATACTCGCAGTTCGTCCCCGGGAACACGGGGATGCAGATGCGCGGTTTTTGCAATCTTGATCGAGCTGCCCTTACGCTTCCCCTTCGTATAGGGCGCAAAGGTCGGGCGATCGGTCTGGCGGTGCGTATGCGGCACCGCCGTCGGGAAGATCTTTTCGAGCGGCTCGGTGTACGCCGCCTTGACATCGGTGAGCACAATGGTGTCGAGATCCGTGATGATGCTCGGCACGTCGCGCGTAACGCCGATCTCGACCGCGCCCATGCCCGCGAGGTTTGCATTGAGGTCGAACGAGGACGCCACCTCGAGCAGAATCGTGCCATAGAGCGGCTTAAAGAGATCGTCCTGCGGAATATAGGTCGTAAACTTAAAGCCGAGGTTGTTGCCGAGGCACATCTTCGAGAGTGCCGCCGCAACGCCGCCGCGGCCGACGCTCTGCGCGGAGAACACCTTCTGTCCGTGGATCAGCTCATGCACCTTTGCAAAGTTCTTGCGCAGACGCTCAAAGACGGGCAGATCCTGCATGTCACACGGAACGGGAATCATGATGACACGGTTGCCGGGGTATTTTGAACTCCGGTGAGAGCACCTTATCCGCAGGCACGGTCGCCACCGCAAAGGCGACGAGCGTCGGCGGGACATTCAGCTGCTCGAACGTACCGGACATCGAGTCCTTGCCGCCGATGGCAGGAATCCCGAGCTCATGCTGGGCGCGCAGCGCGCCGAGGAGCGCCGCAAAGGGCTTGCCCCATTTATTTGGATCTGTGCCGAGCCGCTCAAAGTACTCCTGCAGCGTCAGACGCACCTGATCCGCCCTGCCGCCGACTGCGACGATCTTCGCCACGGCCTCGATGACGGCATACGCTGCCCCCGTGGAACGGGCTCCACGTTGAGAGATCGGGATCAAAACCGAACGCCATCGCCGACGCCGTATTCGTTTCGCCGTAACGCACGGGGATCTTTGCAACCATCGCTTCCGACGGCGTGAGCTGGTATTTTTCCGCCAAACGGCATGAGCACGGAGGCTGCGCCCACCGTCCCGTCGAACCGCTCACCGAGACCTTTCTGACTGCACACATTGAGGTCACGCAGATTCGCGAGCCACATGGTCTCAAGCGAGCGTCCCTGCCTTGCGTACGAGCGGCGGAACCTGCTGCAGATACGGCGCCTGCTCGTTCGGGGCTGCCACAGCAACGCGGACGTGCTGGCGCACGCCGTTCGTCGCGAGGAAGCTGCGCGCGATGCGCACGATGTCCTTGCCGCGCCACTGCATCACGAGACGCGGTTCCTTCGTCACCACGGCGACACGCGTCGCCTCGAGGTTCTCCGCATCCGCGTGCCGCAGGAACGCAGGCACATCCTGCGGAGCGAGCACGACTGCCATGCGCTCCTGCGACTCGGAGATCGCGAGCTCCGTACCGTCCAGCCCCTCATATTTCTTCGGAACGGCATCGAGGTCAATCGTCAGCCCATCCGCGAGCTCACCGATGGCCACGGCGACACCGCCTGCTCCGAAGTCGTTGCACCGCTTGATCAGGCAGCTGACCTCAGGATTGCGGAACAGCCGCTGCAGCTTACGCTCCGTCGGCGGGTTCCCCTTCTGCACCTCGGCGCCCGAGGTCGTCAGCGACTGCTCCGTGTGCTGCTTCGACGAGCCGGTCGCACCGCCGATGCCGTCGCGTCCCCGTGCGTCCGCCGAGGAGGATGATGACATCGCCGGGCACGGGACGCTCGCGCACGACCCTGTGCGGCAGGCGCAGCCCTCGATCACTGCGCCGATCTCCATGCGCTTGGCGAGATAGCCCTTGTGGTAGATCTCGCGCACCTGTCCCGTCGCAAGGCCGATCTGGTTGCCGTAGGAGCTATAGCCCTCGGCGGCACCAATCGTAATCTTTCTTCTGCGGGAGCTTTCCGGGCAGCGTCTCCTCTATCGGCGTGCGCGGGTCGGCCGCTCCGGTCACGCGCATTGCCTGATAGACATAGGAACGCCCCGAGAGCGGATCGCGGATCGCACCGCCAAGGCAGGTCGCCGCACCGCCGAACGGCTCGATCTCCGTCGGATGATTGTGCGTCTCGTTCTTGAACATGAGGAGCCAGTCCTCATTTTTTCCGTTTACATCCACGGTAATATGGATGCTGCACGCGTTGATCTCCTCCGACACATCGAGATCGTCCAGCTTGCCCTCCGCACGCAGTGCCTTCATCCCGATCACGGCAAGATCCATCAGCGTCATATCGCGCTTTTTATCCGTGTAGAGTGCCTTGCGGTCGTCCGTATACTTCTGATACGTCTCCATGATCGGCAGGGAGAAAAAGCCATTCTCGATGGTCACCGCGTCGATCGCCGTGGTAAACGTCGTATGACGGCAGTGATCCGACCAATACGTGTCGATGACGCGCAGCTCCGTGATCGTCGGTGCGCGGCGTTCCGTCGTGCGGAAGTACTCCTGCACAAAAAGCGAGATCCTCCTCGCTCGTGGCAAAAGCCGTGGGCGGCGTGAAAAACGCGCCAGTTCCTCGTGCGAAAGTGCGTTGAACTGCGTCAGCACCTCCACATCCCCCGGCATCGCAGGCTGCACCGCGAGCGTCGCCGGCGTGGCGAGCGACGCCTCGCGGCTCTCCACGCGGTTGATGAGATATGCCTTGATCTTTTCAACGATGAGGTCGCTGATCCCTGCCGATGAGCACGATGACGCGTGCCGTGCGCACCGTGGGACGCTCCCCTGCGTCACGAGCTGCACGCACTCCGCAGCCGCCGCAGCCGTCGGGTCGAACTGCCCCGGCAGCGGCTCGATGGCAAAGATCTTCGCATCGGCGAAAAAGGGCAGTGCATCCTCATAGACGGTGTCAACCGGTGGATCGGCAAAGACGATGTCGCGAACCTGCTCGAACTCCTCGTCGCTCAGTCCCTCCACATCGTAGCGCGTAATCATGCGTACCGCGCGCAGGTCGGTCAGACGGAACGTCTCCACAAGATCACTGCAAAGGCGTTGTGCCGGAACGTCAAAAAGCCCTGACGCTTTTTCGACGAAGATTCGCTTGACGGCCATAAGAATCTCCCTTCTTCCATGTGGTCTACACTTCTATTCTAACGAAATTCTGCACATTTTGCAATGACGGATCTCATGCGGCAATAGAAAAATGGGCACCGCACGAAGTTTTTTTGCTTCATGCAGTGCCCCACTATCGTCAATCTTTCTTATTCTACGGCTTTCAGCACGTAGAGACGCGAGTCGAAGTCCGTCGTCAGGCCGTCCTCGGGATGCGGCTCACCCGTCGTCCCGTCCGTCGTAATCAGCCCGTAGTGCATCAGCTCGTCTCCGTAGCAGCGCGCACCGCTGCGGCTGTCCTCATAGAGCGTGTCCGGCAGCAGTCCCGCAAGACGCACGCGCGCAAAGCGGTCATTCACGCGGTTCAGCGTGCGGTACCATCCGACAATCGCCGTCTTTTGATCGCCGCTCACGCACATCCACGCCATAACATTGTGCTCGAACGGGCTCTGCAGTCGGTAGAACGTGCCAAACTGGAAGATCTCGCGGTATTCTTTCATAAAGGCGATCTCGTCCTTGACCTCGGCGAGCTCCTCTGCACTGAGTTTTCCTAGGTCAAGCTCGTAGCCGAACGTACCGAAATATGCCGTGTTCGCGCGCGTGTGCAGCGGCGTCACGCGGTTCACCTGATGGTTCGGCACGACCGAGACGTGACTGCCCATACTGCTCAGCGGATAGCACATCGACGTACCGTACTGGATCTTCTGCCGCTCGACGGCATCCGAGTTGTCGCTCGTCCATGCCTGCGGCGCGTAGTAGAGCATCCCGGGGTCGAAGCGGTTGCCGCCCGACGCACAGGACTCGAAGAGCACGTGCGGGAACGCCGTCGTCAGCCGCTCATAGAGATCGTACAGTCCGAGAATATAGCGGTGGAACACCTCGCCCTGCCGTGCGGCAGGCAGCGCGTGCGACCAGCACTCCGTAATGCTGCGGTTCATATCCCATTTCACGTAGGAGACCTTGCCGCTCGCGAGAATCGCCGCCATCTGCTCATAGATATTATCGACGACATCCTGCCGGGAGAAATCAAGCACACACTGCGAGCGTCCAAGTGATTTTCTCCGCCCCGGGACGGAGAGCACCCAGTCGGGATGTGCGCGGTAGAGATCAGAGTCCTCGTTGACCATCTCGAGCTCGACCCAAATGCCGAAACTTCATGCCGCGCGCCTCGATCTTCTCCGCGAGCCCGTCAATCCCTGTTCGGCAGACGGTCGCGGGTTGACCGTCCAGTCACCGAGCCCCCGCATGATCCGACGTGCGCGCACCGAACCAGCCGTCATCGAGCACGAAGAGCTCCACGCCGCACTGCGCCGCCACATCCGCGATGGCGAGCAGCTTCTCCTCCGTAAAGTCGAAGTAGGTCGCCTCCCAGTTGTTGATGAGGATGGGGCGCACCTTGTCGCGCCATGTACCGCGTGCCAACCGCCGCTGATAGAGACGGTGATACGTGCGGCTCATGCCGTTCAGCCCCTCGTCCGACCAGACGAGCACCGCCTCCGGCGTCTCGGAAACGTCTCGCCCGTGGCGAGCGTCCAGTCAAAATCCGTGCTGTGGATGCCCGCCTGCAGGCGCGTCACGCCGTGGTTGTCCACCCTCGGCAAGCATCTCGAAATTGCCGCTGTAGACGAGGGCTCACGGCGAGCACCTCGCCCTGCATCTCCGTCGTCTCGGGGCGCACGAGAGCGACGAAGGGATTGTACTGCCCCGAGGAGTGTCCGCGGCGGCTGCCGATCGCCGTGATGCCCGTGGCGAGCGGACGCCGCTCCACGTGACGCTCGCGTGCCCATGCCCCCGTCAGCTCCAGCCACTCATAGTCCGTATCGGGCAGGTCAATCGAGAGACTCATCACCTTCTGCAGGTGCAGCATCTCCATCCCCGCATTGTGGCAGCGCATACTGCGCGCGATCGCGTTCCCTCGGCAAAGATCGTGTAGAGCAGCTCGACGCACAGCCCCGTCGGCGCATCCTCCAGCGTGATGATGAGCGTCTTCGCCTCGCTTGGTGACTCCACATAGGTGGCGGGCAGTCCCGCGAGCTTCGGCTTGCCGTCCTCCACGCGCCAGTCCTTAAACTGCAGATCGAGAATGCGGCTGCCGTTCTCCTGCAATACATTCAGCGCAGGGCGACGAAAATCCGACGAGCCGTAGGTCGGCAGCTCCTGACGGATCGCATCGAGCGAGTAGTCGCGGCTGTCCGCAAAGACACACGCCGTCATCCCGCGATGCGCACGCTCAAAGAGATGCTCAAAGCCCTCGCGGTCGCGGAGTGCCGCACCGAAGTAGAGACTCCCCTAACCCGCCGTGCGGAAGTACCATGAAGATATAGCTGATCGAATCATTGAAGAGATGAAAGACTCTGCCCTGCTCATGATAGATGATATTCATGTATATCCCCTTCGGTTGTGTGATGAAAATCGCTATGCAAGACGAGCGAATCTCTGCAGTCCCGTATCTTTCTCCACGTGAAACCCCGTCGTCTCACGCTCCACCACGGTGTTTGCGCGTACGATATTCTCCGCCGTCCCTTCCTCGATCCGCTTCCGCATGAGGCGTGCCGCCTCCCGCCCAAGATCGCCCATGTGCTGGTCGATGGTCGTGAGCTGCGGTGCCGCGTACTTGCTGAGCGCCGTGTTGTCATAGCCGATCACCGAGATGTCCTGCGGAACACGCCGTCCCATGCGCTGACAGGCGTTGACCGCTCCCATCGCCATGAGGTCGTTGCAGCAGAAAATCGCTGTTGGTGCAAAATCAAGCATCCGATCCATGAGGATGAACATGGTGTTCTCGACCGTCTCAATGCGATTGCCGTCGCCGATGCTGACGATATCCTCCGCATGGAACATCCCGCGCTCCTGCATGACGGCACGATAGACGTCCTCCTTCACACGATAGGAATCGCTGTTCTCGCCTCGGACAAAGAGAATGCGCTCGTGCCCATAGTCGAAATAGATGTTCGAGTGCCGCACGGGCTCCCGCCGCGCTGATCGCTCGTCACATGCGATATGCCCGGAATTTCCCGTGCGCTGTTGATAAAGACCATGGGAAGCCGCGCCGCCGTCGTCTCGTAGAACTCCGTCACCGCCATCTCCGTGTTCGGGCTGACGACGATCACCCCCGAGACATTGCGCGTAATGAAGTCCCGCACGCACGCCTCCTCGCGCTGAGGATCGTTCTGCGCACAGGCGAGCAGCAGCGAGTAGGGAACTCTGCCGCAGATGCTCCTCCACCCCGTCCAGCACCTCGGCAAAGAACATATTGTCGAAGCCCGGCACGACGACGCCGATGCTCGAGGAACGCTGCGTGTTCAGCTCACGCGCCTGAATATTCGGCACGTATTCCAGCTTTCGCAATCGCGCGTTCCACCTTCTCGCGCGTCTTCGCGCGCACGGGATAGCTGCCGTTTCACCACGCGGGAGACCGTCGCCACCGAGACGCCCGCCTCCCCGTGCCACATCGATAATCGTCGCCTTCATTCCATTCCTCCCGGTGTATCTCCTAGGGAATCGTTGATAAAATTATGAATTCTGCTCCTATCGCGATGCGAAAGATGCACCCACGCAGAATGACAGAATTATACCTGCTCCACGCTCTCAATCCAGCGATCAAACGCCGCCATTCCCTCGGGCGTCCGCTTAAAGACGCCCGCGTGAACGAGCACCTCGAGGAACACCGCACCGATCTCATCGCGCAGAATCCCATCCACATTCTCCGCCGTCACCGACGGATGTGCTGCACGCACCTTGCGGTACCAGTCCGCGTGCTTTGCGATATCCGCCCTGTCCGCAATATCCGCCGTCCCTGCGAGCAGCGCCGTGCGCACCGCATCCATCTCATCGCGCAGGCGCGCGGGCAGAATGGCGAGCCCGAGCACCTCAATGAGGCCGATGTTCTCCTTCTTGATGTGATGCACCTCGGCGTGCGGGTGAAAGAGCCCGAGCGGATGCTCTGCCGTCGTCCGATTGTTGCGGAACACGAGATCGAACTCAAAGTCCTCGCCGCGCCGCCGCGCAATCGGGGTAATCGTATTGTGCGGCGTGCCGTCCGTCTCCGCGAGAATCTCCACCGACGCATCGCTGTAGACGCGCCATGCCGCGAGAATCTTCTCCGCGAGGTCGATGAGCGCATCTGCATCCGGCGAGGTGAGCCGCAGGGTCGACATCGGCCACTTGACGCGCCCCGCACGCACCGTCGGATAGTTCTTGAACGCGTACTCCTGCTCCGTCGCCGCACGCTCCATCGCGAACGTATAGCGTCCGCCCTGATAGTGATCGTGCGAGAGAATCGAGCCGCCCACAATCGGCAGATCGGCATTTGAGCCGGCAAAAGTAATGCGGGAACAGCCGTAAGAAACACGCCAGATTCTCAAACGTATGGCGTGAAATCTGCATCGGCACATGATCGCCGTTCAGGATGATGCAGTGCTCGTTGTAGTAGGTATAGGGCGAGTACTGGAGGAACCACGGCGCTCCGCACAGATCGAGCGGGATGAGGCGGTGCGTCTCGCGCGCGGGATGGTTCGCCCGTCCCGCATAGCCCCTCGTTCTCACGGCAGAGCAGACATTTCGGATAGGAGGACGCCTTCGCGAGTTTCGCCTTTGCGATGTCGCGCGGATCCTTCTCGGGCTTCGAGAGTTGATCGTCACATCGAGATCACCGTACTCCGTCGCCGTCTTCCACGCGATGTTCCGATCAATGCGCGTCTTGCGGATGTAGTTCGATGCAATGCTCAGACGATAGTACCAGTCCGTTGCCTCCTGCGGCGATGCCGCATAATGCGCGCGGAACTCCCGCACGACCTCCGAGGGACGCGGCATCACACAGTCCATGATGCGCGTATCGAACAGGTCGCGCTCGTTCACCGTATTTTCGATCAAGCCGCGTGCCGCCGCATCGTCAAGCATCTCCTCGAGCACGGGCGTCGCCGTCTCGAGCGTCTCATCGACGGCGTGCGGCACATACTCCTCCACGCCGAGCACGTCGATCAGGCGGTTCGCGGCGTACACCTCATCGGCAGGGGCGATCAGCCCCTTTTGCCGCGCAAAATGCAGGAGGCGGCTGATGCTGCGCTGTATGTCACTCATGGCAGTCCTCCCTCAGTCCCCATAGCCGTTCGGATGCTTCTCATGCCACGTCCACGCCGTGCCGATGACCTGCTCCACGTCTGTAAACTGCGGATTCCAGCCGAGCACCGTGCGTGCCTTCTCGCTCGACGCGATCAGCTGTGCCGGATCGCCCGCGCGGCGTGCACCGATCTCCACCTTGATCGAGCGTCCCGTCGCCTTCTGCGCGGCGGCGATCATCTCCTTGACCGAGAACCCCTGCCCGTTGCCGAGGTTGAAGATATTGCTCTCGCCGCCCTGCCGCAGATAGTCCAGCGCACGCACATGTGCATCCGCAAGATCGACCACGTGGATGTAGTCACGCAGGCACGTTCCGTCGGGCGTCGGATAGTCCTCGCCAAAGACCGTGATATGGTCGCGCTTTCCGAGCGGCACCTGCAGGATGAGCGGGATGAGATGCGTCTCCGTCGCGTGATCCTCACCGATCGAGCCGTCGGGGAGCGCCCCCGCCGCATTGAAGTAGCGCAGGGAGACATAGCGCACACCGTTCGCACGGCTGACCCACTTCATCATCTTCTCCATCGTGAGCTTTTGTCTCTCCGTACGGATTCGTCGGATGCGTCTCGTCGTCCTCGTGAATGGGGAACGCGCTTCGGCTCGCCGTAGACCGCCGCCGTCGAGGAGAAGACAATCTTGTCGATGCCATGGCGCACCATCGCCTCGAGGAGCACCTGCATCCCGTAGACATTGTTGTTGAAATAGAGCAGGGGCTTTTCGACACTCTCCCCCACGAGGGAGTTCGCCGCAAAGTGGATGACCGCCTCGATCTTGTTCTCCGTGAAAATCTTATCGAGCACCGCCGCATCGCGAATATCTCCTCATAGAACGTGGCCGCAGGGTTCAGCGCCCCACGGTGCCCCGTCTGGAGATTGTCCACGATCACGACCTGCTCGCCCTTTTCCACCAGTGCATGAACGGCATGAGAGCCGATGTATCCTGCGCCGCCGCAGACCAAAAATAGCCATGTATATCCTTCCCCTTTCTTATGAGAGACGGCGTGCGCCGTCCGCAATATTTGCCACGTAGAAGCTCGGCGCATAGCCGATCTTTGCCGTATAGGCATCGCCCACATTCTTCTCAAATGCGGGAATCGCCGCGTCGCGCACGATGCTGACCGTGCATCCTGCAAATCCGCCGCCCGTCATGCGCGAGCCGAGGACGCCGTCCTGCTGCCATGCGAGCTCCGCGAGTGTATCGAGCTCAGGGCCCGTCACCTCGTAGTCATCGCGCAGAGAGACGTGGGACGCATTCATCAGCTCACCGAAACGCTTCACATCGTTTGCCTCGAGTGCCTTTACCGCCTCCAGCGTGCGGTTGTTCTCGTAGACGGCATGGCGTGCGCGCCGACGCTCGACAGGATCGGGGATTGCCGATGCAATGGCATCGAACTCCGCATTCGTCAGCTCGCCGAGAGCCTTGATCGGCTTTTACCTTTTGCAGTGCCTTCAGCGCCGACTCGCACTGGGCGCGCCGCTCATTGTACGCCGAGGTGACAAGGCTGTGCGTCTTGTTCGTATTCGTGATGACGATGCTGCAGCCGTCGAGCGCCAGCTTGCTGTACCGATAGGAAAGCGTATTGCAGTCGAGGAGGATCGCACAGTCCTTTTTTCCCCATGCCGACGGCGAACTGATCCATGATGCCGCAGTTCATTCCGACGAATTCATTCTCCGCCTTCTGCGAGAACTTCACCAGTTCCACCATATCAATGCCGAGGTTCAGCTCATCGTTCAGGATGACCGCCATCAGCACCTCGATGGAGGCCGAGGAGGAAAGCCCTGCGCCGTTCGGCAGCGTGCCATAGAGGACAATGTCAAAGCCGTGCGCTGCCCGATGCCCCGCATCCTCCATCACGCGCACAACGCCGATGGGATAGTTCGCCCAGCCGTAGGCATCGCTCTTCACCGCACCGTGCATGGGGAACTGCACCACGCCCTGCTCCGGAACATTCATCGAGTAGAGCCGCGAGATGCCGTCCGTGCGCGGTGCAGCGAGCGCATACGTCCCGAGGGAGATCGCACAGGGGAAGACGTGCCCGCCGTTGTAGTCCGTGTGCTCACCGATGAGATTCACGCGTCCCGGCGAGAAATATGCATGCGTCTGTGCCGCAGCGAAATTTCTCCCTGAAAGACTTCCTGCATTTCGTCCAATATCTTCATATCAGCGTCCTCCATTTATTATCATTTCGCCAAAGGTCGTTAGATTCCCTGCATCGTAAAGCGCAGATGCCGCGCCGCATTCGGATGCGTATACTCCGTGAGAACCGGCGCGCCCCAGCTGTCGTCGCCGCCGACGCCGCACATCCCCGCCGATGCACGCAGATAGGTGTGCGCGCTGCGCGGCAGATCGTACGCGTGACGCGCATTCTCAAGCTCGTGCGGGCTATAGGGCAGCGCCGACGCCTCCATGGGCGCTGCCCCCGTGAGGCGCAGCCCGTGTCCGCTGCGGTCACGCAGTTCGATCCAGCGCACACCGCCATGATTGCCCGTCTCCTGCGGGCGCAGATACGGCTCGACCTCCTCTGCCGCCGTGCTCTCGTAGATGCCGAGACGCGCACCGCGATGGCGGTCGGCGTAGTTCTCCTTCGGGCCATAGCCGTAGTAGCGGATGCGGTCATAGTCCGCCGCGAGCGTAAAGAGCATCGCAAAATCCGGCAGCGCAGGCATCCCATCCGTCGGCTCGTAGTCCAGTGCGACATCCACCGCGCCCGCCGCGTCCACCGTATACGTGACCGTGCAATGGGCGGCGGGGTGTGCCGCAAGCGCATAGGTAAAGCGCACGGTGACGCGCGCGGCACGCCGCTCCCCTGTTCCCGCCTTGCCGAAATAGCCGTCAATGACGGTGAGCGGCGCATCGTCCGCGCTCCACGCGATCTGCGTGCAGCGGCGGTAGAGACTCGCGAGCTTCCACTGCGCGGTATCCGCCGGCGCATGACAGCCGTAGTCGTTGTCCGTCGGCGCACGCCAGAAACTCGGCTGCGGCAGTTCCCTCGATCAGCTCGCGCCCGCCATAGCGGTAGGAGACGAGATTTCCCTGCGCACTCGAGAACATGAGGGAAAAGCCCGCCCCCTGCACGCCGAGGTTGATGTCGCTCACGACGATGCGCAGATCTCCGCAGGCGGCAAGCGGCACGCAGCATGGTGCGCCATCACAGCTCCCGAGAACATCAAAGAGGCGCGTCGCCGCTCCTGCGGGCGGTACGACGACCGCCTGTCCAAAGGCAATCTCATGGCCGACAGGTGCCCACGGCTCCTCATACCTCAGGCAGAGCGACGCCGTCAGCACATACTCCCCTGCGCCGAGATACGGCATCTTGTAGTATGCCGTATCAATGAACTTCGTCTCTCCGGGCGCCACGGAATGACCCCACTGCCGCGTCTCCCAGACCTTTCGTCCGTCGAGGAGGAGCGTCATCCGCAGCTCATAGTCATCCGCATCGGAGAAGAGGCTCTTGTTCTCGATCTCTACCCCGTTCCATGCAGGGCGCAGGGTGAAGTCCTGATAGTTATACTTCACCTCCTGCAGCTTCGCCGTCGCTCGGCGGTCGGCAAAGAAAATGCCGTTGCCGCTGAAATTGTAGTCCGACGGGCGGTCGCCGAAGTCGCCGCCGTAGAGGAACACCTCCTCCCCATCGCGTCCGCGCCGACGGATCGCCTGATCGCCGAAGTCCCAGATAAAGCCGCCCTGATAGAGCGGCTCGCGCTCGGCCAGCTCCGTGTACTTGTGCATGCCGCCGCAGCTGTTGCCCATCGCATGCGTGTACTCACACGCGATAAAGGGCTTGTCCCGATGCTCCTTCAGAAAGGCCTCGATGTCCGCCGCCTTCGTATACATCTGGCTCTCCATATCGCTCGACATCGGATAGCTGCGATCCCAGAAAATTCCCTCGTAGTGCACGAGTCGCGTGGGGTCAGCACGGCGGAAGAACTCACTCATCTCGTAGATATTGCGCCCGCCGCAGGACTCGTTGCCGCACGACCAGATCAGGATGCACGGATGGTTCTTGTCGCGCTCGTACATCGACTGTGCACGGTCGAGCACGGCGGGCAGCCATTCCGCATGATCGCCCGGCAGACTGTTCGCATCCTTTTCACACGCGCCGTTCCTCATCCACGAACCATGCGTCTCGAGATTCGTCTCGTCGATCACATAGAAACCGTAAATATCTGCGAGCTCATAGAGGCGGCTGCTGTTCGGGTAATGTGACGTGCGGATCGCGTTGACATTGGCACGCTTTCAGCGCGATGAGATCCTGCTCAAAGAGCGCAGGATCCATCGCCCGCCCATGGTCGCAGTCGAACTCGTGACGGTTGACGCCCTTGAACACAATGCGCTTCCCGTTGATCTGCATCAGTCCGTCGCGCAGGCAGAACTCACGGAAGCCAACGCGTATGCGCACGACCTCCTGCAGGCTGCCCGCCGCGTCGCGCACACGAATCAGAAGATGATAGAGCACAGGACACTCTGCGCTCCACAGGAGCACAGCGAAGTCATCCCCCGAAAACGTATGCGTCTTTGCGGAGATGCTCGCCTCATCCTCCCATATACAGTCCCCATCCTCGTCGCAGAGCAGGATCTCGACGTTCTTCTCTGCCGCATCGTCGAACGTGAGGTGCACATCGAGCTGTGCGTTCGAGTATCCGTCCCGTTCCATCGGCACTGCACGGACAGCGACATCCTCGATATGGTGCTGCGGCTTTCGTGTAGAGCGTGACATCGCGGTAGATCCCCGAGAACCGCCAGAAGTCCTGATCCTCCAGCCAGCTCGCGCTCGCATAGCGGAACACCATCGCTGCCAGCTTGTTTTCGCCTGACACGAGATACGGCGTCAGATCGAAGTCCGACGGCGTACAGCTGTCCTCGCTGTAGCCGACAAAATGACCGTTGAGGTAAAGGGCGAGTGCCGCATCGACGCCGGCAAAGGAGATGAACACATTGTCCCAGTCCCTCGGGTACGGCGAAGTACTTCACATAGCAGCCGACGGGGTTCTCCCGCGTCGGAATCTCCCCCGGCACAATGCTCTCGTGCCCGTCCCACGGATACGTCGTATTCGTATAGTGCGGGACGCCATGCCCCTCCATCTGGATGTGCGCGGGCACATGGATCGTCTCCCAGTCGTGGCAGTCGTAGTCCGCCGCCGTAAATCCCTGCGGGATGGCATCGATGTTCCGTGCATAGGCGAACTGCCAGACACCGCCAAGCGTACGCTCAGGACGATATGCCGCGCGCGAGCTCTGTCTCATCGCGATAAAAACGATGATCGCTGTGGGCGGGCAAGCGGTTCTCCGCGAAATAACGCGGATCGCTCAGTTTGCTGAAATCAAAGCTCATCAAAGACCTCCATCTGGCAAAAGAAAGCGGCCGCAAACGACCGCTTCCCATCCTGTTACTGATTCATCTCATGCCACTTGTCTTCCAGTTCCTCGACAATGCGTGCGTGCTCCGCCTCCGTCAGCGTCACCTTTGCGCGGTAGATGACCGCACCGATCAGGATGAGCACAAACGGAGCCGCAAACATCACGAGTTTGAAATTGAACAGGTTCTCCGGCGTAATCGTCGCCGCCGTTGCGCCGCTCGTCATGCCGACCCAGATCGCCGTGATGCCGATGAGACCGCCCGTGACGGCACCCGCGAGTTTATCCACCAGCGGGACGCACGCAGAGGACAAGTGCCTCATCACGATGTCCCGAGTTTCAGCTGGCCGTATTCCACCGTATCCGTGATCGTCATGAGCACGACGAGGAAGATCAGCGGCTGCGGGAGAGCGAAGAGACCGGCCGCAAAGAGCGTCATGATGACGCTCGTCCCCGCAAGCGCATAGAGGATGATGCCGACCAGCATCACCGAAACCGAGCCGAAGAAAAGCCGCCGACGGCTGAACTTCATCGTAAGCGTCGGGAAGAGTGCCACGGCGAGTAGTCCAATGATAACATTGATCACGCCAAGGAACGAGAACTGCTTCGCGTCGCCGAGCACATAGATGAAGTAATAGAGGTTGAAATTGTTGACGAGGTTCTGCCCGAGGCCAAACACGAGGTAGGCTATCGCCACCCAAAGGAGCTGATCGTTCTTCAGCAGGATGGAGAACACATCCTTGAACGATGTCTCCGTCTTGTTCTCGCGTAGGGCGGAGGTCTCCTCCTTCGTCCCGAGGCCGAGGATCACCGCGCCGAGCGTTGCAATGCCGCCGCCGATCACGGCAAAGGCGAACCAGCCCGTCCCTGTCGCCTGCACCGCCGTTTTTCATTCAGCGAGAAGTAGAGGACGACAGGCATGACAATCGCCGTAATCATCTGCGCGCCGAACACCGAGCCGATACGTGCATACGTCGCCGTGATCTCGCGCTCATGCGAGTCGAACGAGAGCGCGGGGATCATCGACCAGATCGCTACATCCTTTGCCGAGTAGAACACGTCCATGATGAGATAGATGAGGGCAAAGAGCACGAGGTAGAGCATCGGGTTCGACACCGTCAAGCCGCCCATGTCCGTGAAGAGAATCGCGAGCGAGATCGCCGCAACGAATGCACCGACGAGCACCCACGGCTTGAACTTGCCCCAGCGTGTCTTGGTCTTATCAATCGTATTGCCGATAAAGGGATCGATGAACAGCTCGGCAATACGCAGCACGAGGATGATCGTCGTCACAATGCCGATCATATAGGCATCGTGCTCATGATTGTCGGAGTGGAACAGATTGCTCGTGACAAAGATCATAAAGTACGTCGCGAGCATAGCATAGAACACATCATGTCCAAAGGTGCCGCAGGCATAGGCGATGCGCGGCCAGAACTTGCTCTTCGGAGATGCCATAAGAGTTCCTCCTTACCCCTTTACCGCATGCATATAGGCGATGATGCCGTCCGCGATCTGCGCGAGCGGCGCACGCCCCGTCTTGACCACGAGATCGTAGTTTGTGCTGTCGCCCCACTTGCGCCCCGTGTAGTAGTCGTAGTAACGCGCGCGCTTCTCGTTCTCGCGGTTCAGCTCCTTCAGCGACTTCCCCTCGTAGACCGTCCGTCCGCGCTCCTCACGGAACTCATCATCTGCACAGACGAAGATCGAAAAAACATCGTCGCGCTTGCGCAGTGCATAGTCCGCACAGCGGCCGAGGAAAATGCACGGGCCGTCGTCTGCGAGCTTGCGCACGACATTCGACTCGGCCATGAACATCCCTTGGCTCGACTCCCCCATCGCCATGCCAAAGGAATGAAACGGAATGAAGCGTGACGAGAGCGGTTTCACCGTATTCTCGAGCTCCAAGAGATCCTTCTCGTTCAGATCGTTGATCCCGAGCTTTTGCCGCCGCGAGATGCACGATCTGACGATCGTAGAGATGCACGCCGAGTTTCTCCGCGAGAATCTCAGCGAGCTCCCGGCCGCCGCAGCCGTACTGACGGCCGACCGTGATGATGTACTTTTTCTCCTCCATGCAGTTCCCTCCTTCAAATGGATGCAGCATCGTTATGCGCGCGATGTCGCTCCTTGCAAAACCGTTCTAGTAAACGTTTACATTTACAGTTTTCTATTATACGATACGTTTTTTCAAAAATGCAAACGTTTTTCTTTTTGAAATCACGAAAAAAATAATTCTATACACCATTCCTAAGCCTTCCCCGTTATCACGGGGAGCGGTCAACGTCAGCCAATCACACATCGCTGTCGCTCGTGTTCTTGGGACGTTTTCCCATACGACCTGTTACCCAATCAGCTTCGTCCTGTGGACTTGCTTCTTGGACAGGTCAGCAAGGGGGACCGCGCAAGCGGTGGAAGGGCGACAAAATAGGGCTGCTGCATATTCGTGCAACAGTCCCCGCTGTTTATGTGATGCTGTGTATTATCCGACCGCCGTTGCGAGGGCGATCTCAATCATATCGTTAAACGTCGTCTGGCGCTCCTCCGCCGTGCACTTCTCGCCCGTCAGCAGATGATCGCTCACGGTAAAGAGCGCGAGTGCCTGTCGCCCGTACTTCGCCGCGAGCGTATAGAGCGCCGCCGCCTCCATCTCCACGGCAAGCACGCCGTAGGCACGGAGCTTTTCGTTGTCGATCTCCTCATCGTAGAAGCGGTCAACGGAGATCACGTTGCCGACACGCACGGGGAGATCCATGCGCTTTGCATTCTCCACGGCGGCAGAGAGAGCTCGTAGTCCGCAAGCGGCGCATAGTTGATCGAGCCGCCGAAGATGCTGCGGATCATGCCCGAGTCCGTCGTCGCGCCCTGTGCGATGAACACGTCGCGCAGCTTGACCTTCTCATGCATCCCGCCGCACGTGCCGACGCGGATGAGCTTCTGCACGCCGTAGTAGTCCATCAGCTCGTTCACATAGATCGAGATCGACGGCATCCCCATGCCCGTCCCCTGCACGGAGACAGGTACGCCATGATACGTCCCCGTATAGCCGAGGATGTTGCGGATGGAGGTGTACTCCTTCGCCCCATCGAGAAAATTCTCCGCGATGTACTTCGCACGCAGCGGATCCCCCGGCAGCAGGATGCGCTCCGCGATCTCTCCCTTTTCGGCAGCAATATGCAGTGAACTCATTGTCGTTCTCCTTCCTTATGCGGCAAGCTGTGCCTCCTCCTTGATCTTCGGATCAACGCGCGCATGCAGATTCGCCGACCTTGCGAGCATACGTCAAATCTCCTCACATCATACTGTATACTGTTTTCATTATATGATGATGTCGGGGCAAACGCAATAAACGGAATGCAAAAAGTCTCGAACACCACAGGAATCGGTGTCCGAGACTCTTACATACGCTCAGCGAATGTGCATCCGCTGTGCCTGCTCGCGCAGGCGCGCGATGCGTTCCGCCGTCGCGGGATGCGTCGAGAACAGGCTCTTGAACGAGAAGTCATGTCCCGCGAACGGGTTGATGATGCACATGTGTGCCGTCTCCGGCGTTGCCTCCGGGAGCGGTGCGCCGTGCACGGCATAGTACTCGATCTTTTCGAGTGCCGCTGCGAGGTAGTTCGGGTTGCCGCAGATCTCTGCGCCGCCCTCATCCGCACTGTACTCGCGCGAGCGCGAGATCGCCATCTGGATGAGTGCCGCCGCAATCGGGGCGATGATCGCTGTTGCGATCATTCCGATGATGCCGCCGCGGTCGTCGTCGCTCGAGCGTCCCGCGCCGAAGATCGCCGCAAACTGGGCAATGTTCGCCGCGTATGAGATGACGGTCGCCATCGTCGCGGCAATGGTCGAGATGAGGATGTCACGATGCTTGACGTGCGCCAGCTCATGCCCGAGCACGCCCGAGATCTCGTTGTAGTCGAGGACGCGCATCAGCCCCGTCGTAACGGCGACGGCCGCATGGGACGGATTGCGCCCCGTCGCGAATGCGTTCGGCGCGTCCTCGTTGATGATGTAGACGCGCGGCATCGGAAGTCCCTGCATTTCCCCGCGAGTTTCTCAACCAGTCCGTAGAGCTCCGGTGCACTCGAACGGTCGATCTCCTGTGCATTATACATGCGCAGCACCATGCTGTCGGAGAACCAGTACGAGAAGAAGTTCATACCCAACCGCGATGATGAGCATGATGGTCATGCCTGTATGTCCGCCGAATACGCCGCCAAGGGCGACCATCAGCGCCATCAGGAGTGCCATGAGCATTGTTGTTTTCAGTGTGTTCATAGCTTCATTTCTCCTTTGTCTGTCAAATCTTTGTCCTTTTGACTATATCATACAGTGCATTTATGGAAAAAGGCTGAAATCTTCGCAGGGAATCACTGATAAAGGATACATCAACGCGGGCGCGCCGAATGTATCAGCGTTTCCCTTAAATTGCATCGAAATTGACCAATTTTGCATCAAAGATGCCCTCGACAGCGAGCACGCGCGCGAGCACATCATCGGAAATGTCGTGGTCGATGGTGAGCACCATGATGTTCATGCCCTTGCGGTCGGACTTACCCACCTGCATGGAGGAGATGTTGATGCCGGCCTCGCCCATGATCGAGCCAATCGTTCCGATGACACCGGGGCGGTTGATGTGCGGGCAGATAAGGATGCGTGCGTGCGGGTCGACGTCGACGCGGAAGCGGTTGATGCGGACGATGCGTCCCTCCTCGCCGAAGAGCGCTCCCTGCACCTCGGAGGTGCCGCCCGACGCCGTTACGCGTACGGTGATGAGCGTCGAGTAGTGCGACGTCTCCTTCTCACGAATCTCAGAGATCTTGATGCCGCGCGACTTTGCCACACTCGGCGCGTTGACGTAGTTGATCTCGCTCTCGAGGATGGGGTTGAGCATCCCCTTGAGAATGGCGGTCGTGAGGAAGCTCGTATTGACCTCGGTGATCTCGCCGTTGTAGACGACCTCGACCTGCGAGATGGGGCCCTCGGCGAGGGAGCACGCCGTACAGCCGAGCTGCTCGGCGAGCGCGATGTAGGGGCGGATCACGCGCATGACTTCCTTGGAGACCGGTGCCATGTTGACCGCTGCGAGCACCGGCTCACCGCGCAGGGCGGCGCGGATGCCCTGCGCCACGTCCACCGACACGCCGATCTGTGCCTCCACCGTGGACGCGCCGAGATGCGGCGTAAGGACGATGCCGGGCACATTGCGCAGGGGGCTGTCCTCCGCGAGCGGCTCGCTCTCAAAGACGTCGATCGCCGCCCCCGCGACGATCCCCTCGCGCACGGCCTCAGCGAGATCGTGCTCGTGGATGATGCCGCCGCGCGCGCAGTTTACGAGGCGAACGCCCTGCTTCATCCGCCGCATCTGTGCCATGGAGATCATGCCGCGCGTCTCCTTCGTGAGCGGCATGTGCACCGTGATGAAGTCCGCCTGCGCGATGATGTCGTCGAGCGACCCGACGGTCACGCCGAGTGCCTTTGCCCGCTCCTCGTTGATGTATGGGTCATAGGCGATCACATTCATGTCGAAGGCGAGGGCGCGCTTCGCGACGCCGCCGCCGATACGCCCCATGCCGATGACGCCGAGCGTCTTGCCGCGCAGCTCAACGCCGACGTATGCCTTGCGGTTCCACTGCCCCGCGTGCATGGTCGCGTCTGCCGTCGGGATGTTGCGCGCCATGGCGAGCATCATCGCGACCGTGTGCTCCGTCGCGGCAATTGTATTGCCGCCCGGCGAGTTGATGACGATGATGCCGCGCTCCGTCGCCGCCTTTACGTCAATGTTGTCCACACCGACGCCGGCGCGCCCGATGATCTTCAGTTTTCCCCGCACGTTCCAGGACATCCGCCGTCACCTTCGACGCCGAGCGCACCATCAGCGCGTCATAGTCTCCGATCACGTCCAGCAGTTCCTCATGCGAGATCTTATCACGCACATCGACCTCATAGTCCGTCAAGAGGCCGATACCCTCAGGCGAAATCCCATCCGCAGCCAAAATCTTCATCTGTATGCCCTCCCCATGGCGATATAGCACCTACCATACATAATAACGTCCCTATTATAGACAAAAGAAGAAAACAGGTCAAATCTTTCCGGCAGACGGCCGTACGCTCTCACCTAGGGAAGCACTGATAAATTCGGCACAACCATCTTGACGCATCTTTTTCGCCCGCTTATCGTTAGCAAATCCTCCACATAGCCTTTGCTATGCGTCCGGTTTTCCACCTTGTTCGGACAAAAAATCTACGCCAATCTGAGAGACTGTTTTATCAGCGATTCCCTAGACCTATCATATTATTCTGAGAAAAATTATCAAAGAGTATGGAATATTTTCATTACTCGTTGACAATGTTCGATGCATGACGATATACTAATTTTCATCTGGTAAGACAGGAAAACCTTCTATGATATTTTTGGTGGAAAGAGGCACACATGACATTATCCCATCTCGTGCGCCGCTGCGCACAGTTTATCCCCGTCTTCTTCGGCATCACCGTGCTCTCCTTCACGCTAATTCACCTCGCGCCGAGCGACCCCGTCAGCGTGCGTCTCTCGCTGGGCGGCATCGCCGTCGATCCTACAGTAGCTGCACAGATGCGCACGGAGATGGGGCTCGACCGTCCGCTGCCCATCCAGTACGGCGACTGGCTCATGCGTTTTCTCCACGGAGACATGGGTATCTCCTACCGCAGTGACCGCCCCGTCGCCGCTATGCTCCTGCAGGCGCTGCCCTACACGCTCGCCATAGCGGCCAGTGCGATGCTGCTCACTCTCCTCATCTCCCTGCCGCTCGGCATTGCCATTGCAGCATATCGAAACAGTGTGCTGGACTGCACCGTCCGTTTCCTCACCTTTATCGGAAATGCTGTGCCGAGCTTCATCGTCGGCATTCTCCTCATGTTTCTGTTCTCCCTATCAGCTCGGATGGATCCCCTGTGCTCGCCGGCAATTCCCCCATCGGCATGGTGCTGCCGACAGCGGCGCTCGCACTCATCATGTCGGCGCGCTACATTCGGCAGATCCGCGCGGCGACCCTCGACGAACTCGCCAAGGACTACATCGTCGGCCTGCGCGCGCGGGGGATAACCGAACGCCGCATTCTATTTGGAAATGTCCTGAAAAACATCATGGGCGTCGTCGTCACACTGACCGCCATCTCCGTCGGCTCTCTGCTCGGCGGCGTGGTCATCATCGAGACACTCTTCAGCCGCCCCGGCGTCGGCAGTCTCCTCATGACGGCGATCAACAGCCGCGACTACCCCGTCATTCAGGCGGCTGTCGTCTGGATGGTCCTCGCCTACTTTCGTCGTCAACCTGCTCGCCGATCTCTCCTATCGCCGATTCAACCCGAGGGTCAGGGGATGCTGAGGAAGGCCGCACGTGCCGTGCATCACATGCCCCTCTCCTGCGTCTCCTCACAGGTGCATCGGTACTCATCCTCGCCGTCAGTCTTTTTGCAGCACAACTCGCGACATACGATCCGTACGCCACCGATCCGCAGCTGATCCTGCAGCCGCCGTCCGCTGCCCATCCCTGTGGAACGGACAACTACGGCAGAGATCTTCTCTCGCGCATCCTCTTCGGCGCAAGGACATCCATCTGTGCCGCCCTGCTCATCATCCTCGTCGCAGCCACGGGCGGCAGTCTCATCGGGCTCCTCGCAGGGTTCTTCCGCGGGCGCACGGATGCCCTGCTCATGCGCATCGTGGATATCGTACAGGCATTTCCGAGCCTCATCCTCGCAATCGCCGTCGCGGGCATCCTCGGTGGCGGGCTGACGAACGCCGTGCTCGCCCTCATGCTGACGACATGGGCGCAGTACGCACGCCTCGCGCGCAGCATGACGCTGGCGGCGGCAGAGGAGACGTATGTCCAGGCGGCGCGTCTCTCGGGGTGCAGCAGCACGCGCATCCTATTCGCACACATCCTGCCGAACATTGCAGGGACGCTCGTCACCACGGCCGTCATGCACATCAGTACGATGATGATGGGGCTCGCCGCGCTCTCCTACCTCGGGATCGGCGTCAAAATCCCCGATGCCGAGTGGGGCGCCATGATCAGCGAGGGGCAGAAGTACCTGCGGCAGGCACCATGGGCAGTACTTACACCGAGCATCGTCATGATCTCCGTCATGATGGTGTTCAATCTCTTCGGTGATGCCCTGCGCGACCATCTCGACCCAAAGATGAGAAAGTAAGAATCCCACACAGGAGGAAAAACCATGAACAAGATGCTCCATCGCCTATGCGCGCTCGCGCTCGTCGCTCTCTCCTTTGCCCTCCTCGGCTGCGGCACACAGAATGCGGCAGACGGGAAAAAGATCATCCGTGTCGGCGGAACGCTCGACGTAACGGACAGCACAATGGATCCCGCGAAGGAGTGGACGGGGTGGTACGTCCTGCGCTGCGGCATCGGCGAGACACTGTTTCCGGCTGGATGACGAGATGCGCCCGCAGCCATGGCTGGCGGAGCGCGCCGAGAACATCAGCCCGACCGACTGGCGCATCACGCTGAAGGATAACGTCGTCTTCTCCAATGGGGAAAAAATGACCGCCGAAAAGGTCGCCGCCTCTCTGCAGCGCACGGCGGAGATCAATCCGCGTGCCGCATGGCTGCGCGGAGCAGCGTACACAGCCGACGGGAACGTCCTCACCATCCGCACGAAAGAGCCGTATGCGACACTGGTGAACGACCTCTGTGACCCGTACGCCATCATCCTCGATGTCGCAGGCACGAAAGATTTTGATCAGACGCCCATCGCCACGGGGCCGTTCACCCTTGCCTCCTACGAGCCCTACCTCTCCGCCGTCATGACGCGAAATGAGCACTACTGGGACGGCACGGTACGCGCAGACGAAGTAATCTACACGAAGATTCCCGACCCTGCCGCTCTCGCCATGGCACTTGAGAGCGGAGAGATCGACGCCGCCCTCGACCTCAATCCCGAGGATGCGGAGACGATTGCCGCATCGGACAAATTCACCCTCATCCGCACGCCGCAGGCGCGCGTCTATCAGCTCTATATGAATTTCGACCGCCTCACCGACCCCGCCGTGCGTACGGCGATCATGTGCGGCGTCGACAAGGACATCATCGGGACACAGTACCTCAAGGGCGGCATGACCGCCGCGAGCGGTGCCTTTCTCCCATCGACGCCCTACCGTGCCCCGGCACCGCTCTCCTATGACCTCCAAAAGGCGCGTGCACTCCTCGCTGCGGCGGGCTATCAGGACAGCGACGGCGACGGCATCGTCGAGAAGAACGGCGTTCCGCTCGTCATCGGTCTCAGCATCTACCGCCGCCTCTCCTCGGAGGCTATCGCCACGGAGATGCAGGCACAGCTCCGCCATGTCGGGATAAAGATCGAGGTACATCCGCACGAGAAGTCCACCTTCTTTAGCAGCGGCGACTTTGACCTCGGTATCTACTCCGTCGTCACCATGCCGACGGGCGATCCCCTACGCCTTCCTGCGCGACGCGGTGGGCAGTACGGGCGTCGCCAACTATGGGCACTACCGCAGTGCCGCCGCAGATCAGGCCCTGACGCAGCTCGCGGTCACCTTTGATCCCGCCCAGCGCATCCAGCTCGTCAACCAGATCCAGCAGCAGGTGATCGACGATCGCGCGATGGACTTCATCGGATTCAACACCATGCAGGTCGGCATGGCAAAGGGCGTGAGCGGTCTCCTCTCTACTCCCTCGGACTACTATCAGGTCACCAAAGACCTGGACAAAGAATAAATGGCTGAAAAAAATGAATGCCATGGGACGCCTCCCTCCTGCGCATCGACGGGCTATGCGCAGGGTACGGGGACAGTGCCATCCTGCACGACATCACCCTGCAGGTCGCGCCGGGCGAGGTGCTCGGCATCGTCGGTGCGAGCGGCAGCGGCAAGTCCACCCTGCTCAAGGCAATCATGGATATACGCGAAACAGGGCTCATCCGCCGCGCGGGCACGATCCGATTCGACGGGCGCGATCTGGCTGCGTGCACAGCGGAAGACTACCGCCGTTTGCGCGGCGCGGAACTGGGCATCGTATTTCAGCATGCAGGTGCATCACTGAATCCGACGCGCCGCATCAGGACACAGTTTGCCGAGGCGATGCGGGCACACGGCACATTCACAGATGCGGAGATCACGGAGCGCGCGGCAGAGCTCCTGCGCCGCATGGGCTTCACTGACGCCGATCACATCCTCGACGCCTATCCCTTCACACTGTCGGGTGGGATGGCGCAGCGCGCCGCGATAGCACTCGCACTCGCCCTGCGGCCGCGTCTCCTGCTCGCCGACGAGCCGACCTCGGCCCTCGATGCCGCGCTGCAGCGGCAGGTGCTGCAAATCCTGCGCACCCTGCGCGACGAGGACGGCACAGCGATGCTCCTCGTCACGCACAATATCGGCGTGCTGCGCCACATCGCCGACCGCGCTGCCGTCATGAAGCACGGACGCATCATCGAACAGGGCGCAGCGGCGGAGCTGCTGGCCCATCCGCAATGTGCGGACACGCAGAATCTGCTTTCCTCTATCCCCCGGATTGGCGATCCATCACCGAGTTCATCCCACACAGAGGTCAGCCCCCCGAAAGGCACGCCCTGTGCAAAGCCCCCGCTCCTGCGCTTTGACAACGTCTCCATGCACTTTGATGGGGATGCCGCACGGACACAGGCCGTCGATGCCATGACCTTCTCTCTGTACGAGCGCGAACGCCTCGGTCTCGTCGGTGCGAGCGGCAGCGGCAAGTCCACCGCAGCAAAGCTCCTCACGGGACTGCTCACCCCGACAGAGGGACGCATCCTGCTCGCAGGAAAAAACATCGTCGGCGCATCGGGCCGTGCGCGCAAAGAGCTCTGTCGCCACGTCCAGATGGTGTTTCAGGACGCACACGGCTCGTTCAACCCGCGCCGCAGCATCGGCGCAGCGATCAGCGAGACCATCCGCAACCTCTGCCCCCCGATGAGCAGCCCACCGATCACCGCGTCGCCGCCCTCCTCGATGAAGTGGAACTCTCCGCCTCCTACGCCACGCGGTATCCGCACGAGATCAGCGGCGGCGAGTGTCAGCGCGCCGCTATCGCACGCGCGATGGCAGTATCCCCTGACATCCTCATCTGTGACGAAGCGACCTCGGCACTCGACACCTGCGTGCAGGAGAAAATCATCACACTCCTCCTCCGCCTGCAAAAAGAACACGGCATGAGTCTCCTCTTCATCTCCCACGACCTCCCCTCGTCAGCTCCATCACCGACCGCATTCTCATCCTGCGGCAGGGGCATATCATCGAGCAGGGCAGAACGGCAGACATCCTGCGGGAACCGCACGAGCGCGATACCAAGGAGCTGCTGCACGCCGTACTGTAGGGAAGCACTGATAATTCCCTAGAAAAAAACAGCGGACGGAAATGCACTTCCGTCCGCTGTTTTTTTATGCAATTACGGATAAACAAGCTCCCTATCTCCCCACTGCGTAAAAAAATCACATGTGTGCCATCCTCGGAGATGCCGATGATGTCCGCACGCGGGCGGTCAAAATCATCGCTGTTGTTCCACACGTAGAAGGCATACTTCCCCGTCAGCTCCTCCCACTTTGCCGGGTGCGGCGTATAGTCAAAGAAGATGCGCTGCCACAAGGGAAGCGCGGCAAAGCGTGGAAGCACCTTGCTCTCGTCCACCACGATGCGCGGCACACGGATCGTATCGTTGATATAGGGATGGCGCGTGCGCAGTTCCGAGCGCTCACGCCCCTGCAGCTCATAGTTGCGGATATTTTTCCTTCGTATCACCAAAGGAAAGATACGACTCATCCCATCCCCGCCCAAAGCTGACGCGGCTCCACACCATGACATCATACGCTGTCGACGGAATCTCGCGTGGGAAAAAGTCGCGCCGAATCTCCGCATAGTTCTCCCGCCCATTCGGCGAAAAATCGGAATAGAAAAAATACCCGATAAAGATCGATGCCGTTATCGCTCCGACCACACAGAGCGAAAAAGCGATGCCGATCATCAGCTGCCCCCAGCCGCCAAGCCTGCGCCCGAGGAAATAGACCAAGAGCGTAAGAATCGCCATCAGGACAGCGACATAGGCGGAGCCAAAATCTTGGATAAATCCACAGCAAAAAAGACCGATCACCAAAAAGGCCGCGGGCGGACGAAACTCACGCAGATCCTCCCATAATATCTGCGCAATACGAAAAAACCTCCTGAACCTCTGCATAACCTCCCCCTCACATTTTCTAATCTCTCTATCATGCGTATCATACCATAAACACAACAATAATAAAAGCGTCTGCCATGCACGACAGACGCTTTTTTCAAAAATCAGTGATGACTGGCTTACACCGCCGCACCCTCAATGCCAAACGCTCTCATGTCGTCCGCCACGTTCGTGATGCCGCCGATGCCAAACGTCTCCACGAGTACCTTCGCCACATTTGGCGAGAGGAACGCGGGCAGCGTCGGGACCGAGGTGGATGTTCTTCACGCCAAGGTGGAGCAGGGCAAGCAGAACGATGACCGCCTTCTGCTCATACCACGCGATATTGTATACCACAGGGCAGCTTGTTCACATCGTCGAGCCCGAACACTTCCTTCAGCTTCAGTGCGATGAGGGCGAGCGAGTAGGAGTCGTTGCACTGTCCCGCATCGAGCACGCGCGGAATGCCGCCGATATCGCCGAGATTCTTCTTGATGTACTTGTACTTTGCGCAGCCCGCCGTCAGGATCACCGTATCCTTCGGCAGTGCCTCAGCGAAGTCCGCATAGTACTCACGCGACTTCATACGGCCGTCGCAGCCCGCCATCACGACGAACTTCTTGATCGCGCCGCTCTTCACCGCCTCGACGACCTTGTCCGCCACGGCAAAGACCTGCTCATGGGCAAACCCGCCGACGATTTCGCCTGTCTCGAGCTCCGTCGGGGGTGCGCACTTCTTCGCACACTCAATCACGGGTGTGAAATCCTTCTCGCCGTTCACGAGAGGAATATGCGTGCAGCCCTCAACACCGACCGCCGCCGTCGTAAAGAGGCGATCCTTGTAGCTGTCCTTCGGCGGTACAACGCAGTTCGTCGTCATGAGGATCGGTCCGTTGAACTTCTCGAACTCCTCCTTCTGCTGCCACCACGCATTGCCGTAGTTGCCGACGAGATTGTCGTACTTCTTGAACTTCGGATAGTAGTGCGCGGGGATCATCTCGCCGTGCGTGTAGACATCAACGCCCGTGCCCTTCGTCTGCTCAAGGAGGCGCTCGAGATCCTGAGATCATGCCCCGAGATGAGAATGCCGGGACGGCTGCCGACGCCGAGCTTCACCTTTGAAATCTCGGGGTTGCCGTAGCTCTCCGTATTCGCCTTGTCGAGGAGTGCCATGCCCGCAACGCCCCACTTGCCCGTCTCAAGGACGAGCGCCGTCAGCGCATCGCCGTCCAGCGTAGTCATCCAGCAGTTTTCGCGAGCGCACTCTGCGTAAATGCATCGACTTCCTCATCCTCATAACCGAGCGCATTCGCGTGCTCCATATAGGCTGAAAGGCCCTTCAGACCGTACATCGTCAGCTCACGCAGACTGCGCACATCCTCATTCTCCGTTGCGAGAACGCCGACCGTCTTGGCCTTCGCCGCAAAGTCCGCACGCGCGCCCGTCCACTGTGCCGCTGCGGGGAGCCCCGACGCGTCGCCGAGCTCGTGCAGGAGCTGTGCCTTCAGCGCGAGGCTCTCCTCGATCACATCCATGATCGCCTCACGGTCAAAATTGGCATTTGTAATCGTCACGAACAGATTCATCGTAATGCGATGATTTGTCTCCACCGAGACCTTCCTGCCCGCTGCACGCAGCGCCGTCGTCACCGCACCAAGCCCCTTCGTCACATAGACGAGAAGATCCTGCATCTCCGCGACATCCGGCTTCTTGCCGCAGACGCCCTGCACCGTGCAGCCCTTGCCGCCCGCCGTCTCCTGACACTGAAAACAAAACATCTTAGCATCCATAGATAACTCTCCTTTGCGAAAATCCACATTTCTTGTGTCCGATTATAGCAAAGGGAATACTCCATCGACGTAACATATGTTACTAGAGAATAATCAATAGTAGTTCTCAGTTTATATAATCCTGCACGGGGAAGCTCTCATCAAACGCCTGTATATCCGCCAGTGTATCAAATTCATAAATGATGCCGTCTGCGTACTCCCGCCGTTCGAGCGCGAGTTCCTCAATATGTCGCATATAGAACTGCTCCCAGAGCAGGCCGCGCACGGATGAATCCTGCTCATACGCCTCGCGCAGGAGCGCAGCAAAATGTGTGCTGAACGCCCGTGAGAAATATGCCTGCCCGAGCATATACCATCCATGTGCTCCGCCGATCTGCACGTCGGTGATGCGTCCATCGTCGTCCACGGTGAGATAGTACTCCTCGCTGGGTGCATCGCCATACACCGATGCATAGTAGGAGCGGTAGACATACGGTGTAAAAACATTCTCCGTAAAGTAGTTGTCTGCCGAGCATATATAGGTATTATCGAGCACGTCGAGCACGCGAAAAAGGGACGACGTATTGTTGCAGCAATGATAGTCCTCATTGTCGACCAGATGAATGTGCGGATCCGATGCCAGATAGGAAAATTGTTCCTTCAGATATCCGACGACGAGGTATATGTCAGCAATTCCCGCCGCACGAAGCTGTGCGATCTGACGCTCGACCAGCACCTCACCGCGGACGCGCGAAGCCCCTTCGGCGTATGGTCTGTGATGGGCGCAAGACGACTGCCGCAGCCCGCCGCCATCAGCACCGCATTCGTCACGCGATAGGGGGCAAGGCGCGCCGCTGCCTGTGCCCGCTGCACGGCATCCTCCGCATCAAGCGATGCGATTGCCGCATCAAATGCATCTTTGGTCATATCGTCTCCCATGCCTCAATCCGCTGCATATTTAGGGAAGTACTGATAAATTCGGCACTTTTCATCTTGACGCATCTTTTTCGCCCGCACTTCGGCGGAAAATCCTCACTGAGCCCCACTCTGCGTCTGGTTTTCCACCTTGTTCGGACAAAAATCTACGCCAATCTGGCAGACCTCATTTTATCAGTGCTTCCTTAGAATGCGGATACAGTGATACAAGAAGGACTCCGAGAAAGACGAGGCCGCAGCCCAGCACCATCTGTCCCGAGATCTCCGCCCCGGCAATGCCCCATTGCAGCAATACGCCCCATATAATATAGGTCGCATTCGTCGCCATACCGCGTGCACAGCCGATGGCACGATTGACCGCATACCAGAGAAAATAGGACGCGCCCGCAACAGCCCTGCGGCGGCGAGGGTCATAAAGGGCAGCGGAGCTGCGGAGAGTATATGCAGAGGCGCATCGTCCGAGAAAAAGCCAGTGTGATCCCCAGCAAAACTGTTCCTGAGATGCACTCACGCAGCGTAATGGCAAGATCCGGCTCGATGTCTGCCATACCACGTACGGCCAGCACAATCTCACCGCCCCAGCAGAGGGCGGCAAGGAGCGCACACGCCATCCCCGGGAGAAGGAGCAGCGGCGCACTATCCGGCGGCACAGCCCCCGTGATCACTCCGCCGGCAACAGCAAGAACGATACCGATACCCATGCGCAGGGTGACCTGCTGATGCAGGAACAGGCGCGCCAAAAGACAGCCAACAACAGGATAGAGGGCCGAGAGCGCCAGCGCATAGGGTCAGTCCCGCCCACAGGATGCCAAAGGCAGTAGGAGAGTTGATCCAATCAGCCGCCAAAGCAGGGCGGCGGCACAGAGGAAGAGGCCGGATCGGCTAATGACCGTACGTATTGCACGAAATGTCCCGCGCAGACCATTCACCGCGAACAAAAAGATCGCGGCACTCATATCGTTGACTGCCGTACAGGCGAGCGGAAAAACCAATGCCGACAGCAAGCCCTGCCCCTGCCGCCGATGCACCGACACCGTAGAGATAGTTGTTGCAGCCCCAGAGGAGCCCGCTCACGATGCCGAGCATCACCCACATCGGATAGCGTACCATCACAGCATCTCCCACTCTTTCCGCGCTTTGACGGCGTATTCCTTCGCGAAGCGGAACTGATTCTCTTCGTACGAACCGAACGTCACGCCGAGCGAGCTTTTATAGACACTCCAATCGTACCAGAGGAGTCCGCCCACCGCCATATAGGTATGGACGCGTGCACGCAGCAGCGCATCAAAGCCCTCAGGGAAGTATGCCGCGATGAGCTGCTCTGTCTCCTCCTCACAATAGTCGGCATAGATGGCAAACATGGCGATGTCAATCAGCGGATCTGACAGACCTGCATACTCCCAATCAATCAAATAGGGGCGCTCACGCCCCTCCACAAAGAGGAAATTATCCGAGACGGCATCAATATGGCAGAGTGTGGCCGCCTCCGCCAAAAATGGAGCGACAAAGGAGCGAAGCGAAAATACCTGTTCCCGCACGGCTATGTAGGTACTGCCTCTGCGAGCCTCCGCCGGCATCAGCGTCTCATAAAAGAGCAGCTCGGCAAACGGGTCAAATACTTTCACGCCGCGCAGCCTGCGCTCATGAAAGGAACGCAGCGCAGCCATGCAGGAGGCAACCTCCTCCGCATTGTGTGGGTCACAGACATGGGAGTGCTCATAGTAACGCGAGATCTTATACCCCGGCTGTGTGCTCAGTGCCACGATGCGCTCCGTGATACCCGTGGCAGACAGGAGCTCATAGACCGCCTTCTCGTTTTCGCGGTCGATCAGACGCTCCGTGCCCTCTCCATTGCAGCGAAAAATATACTTTTTTCCATCCGCAGTAAAGAGGAACGAATCATTCGTCATACCTTCCTTCAGCGGCAGAAGAAAGTCCTCTTTGGCGGCACTCTGCCCAAAAATGCAGGCGAATCGTCCGCCGGATCAACTGCTCCTGCGCTTCATTCA